>JGI10211J34971_10003441_pt1 | contig 12673 bp, 17 predicted proteins | sample Etolagsediment_FD_34971 | JGI IMG/M metagenome (IMG submission 34971) | reverse complement strand
AAAACAGTTATTACATAGAGGAGGTATCACAATGGCTCGTGTGGCAAGATTAATAATTTATGATGCTGACGATCTTTCTTTAACAAAACAATTAGCCAACTCAATGTCTGAAGGTATACATGACAAAGGTAATGTACGTATTATGATTATCAATCTTGCATCAAATCCATTATTAAACGGTGTTGTGCAAGAATTAACTCAGAAATATGATTTCATTGAGTAAGTAAAATTTATATGGAAATTTATCAATCATTATATCTTATAATGGCATGTATTTGTTTTGTGATAATATTAATTATCATTAAACAATTATGATTTTATTTTTCACTGAACAAGTTCGCCAATGAGCTTGTTTTATTAATCAAATCCTTAATAGGAGAATTATTATGAGTATGATTCCAAGTTTGTCCGAAATCCCTGATCTTGCCCCCGTTGAAGCTGGCGAGTATGATCTGCGAATTACTAAAGTCAAAGAGACAAAATCAAAACGTACAGGCAGATATGGTTGTATGATGATGATTGAAATCGAAGGTGAAGATAATGCAGATACAATTTTTCACACTCTTTGGTATGGTAATTACAAAGATTATCAAGCAGATGATGAAGAAAAGAACAATATGATGTGGCGTATGGTTAAAGACTTTGTCAGCGCCATTGGTCTTGATCCAGAAGAAGAAACCGACGAAAGCGATCTTGTTGGTGTTGAGTTTACTGCCGATGTAGGTTACAATGATGGAATGGATACTGATGATGATGGTAATACAATCAAAGTAGGTCAACCACGAAATGAGATTTTACGTGTTGTATAGTTAAGAAAAAATAAACATAACGCTTGATAGCCCACCTTGGATTAAATTCCTTGTGTGGGCTTTCTAGATAGGAGCAGATGGGGATCTGTGACCGATGGTAACGAAATGGCTTGGTCGCTTTACCTCGTTACCGCCACCTTTCTAGGGCATGTGGTTAAACTGCCCTTATCTTTAAAACTTGCCGTTCAAATATGAACAAACATTTTTAATTTTTCCCAAGGAGCAAATATGAATCAGCGTGAATTCAAAAAACTTGTGAAAGAACGTCAAAAACATACTGATGCAACACTCGTTGTCAAAGGTGCTGAGTATGAACGTAACAATGATCGTTTGCATAATTTTTATCGAGCAGCTGCTATGAATGAACGAACAGCCTCACAAGAATTGTGGAGCATGCTTACGAAGCATTTAATATCAATTAAAGATATGGTTGATGATACTGCAAAAGATATCTATCCTTCAAAAGAACAAATCAATGAAAAGATTGGAGACGCTCAAAATTACTTTCATTTACTTGAGGGACTTTTCGTGGAGGCAAAAGTAAATGAAAATTCGTGAGAAAGAAAATCATGATATGATTGGATTTGCTACTGATTTTAATCCAATGATACTTGACGAAATTTATGTTCATTTCCCTGATCATTTTCATTTCGGTCATGAGAAAATGGATAAATATGAATATTATATTGAATCAATTGGTGAATGGGTAGACGAGAAAAGAGCCTTTGGAAAGGAAAAACTCACCATTGTAAATAAATATAATACTTCTTTTCTAGAGCCGAAAACAGAAGAAGATAGAAAGCGTGGGTATGAGTTGTAATTATAAAACTTAAGGATTATTCTTATGAAAACAAAACGTAAAATGACCGATCAACAGCAAAGGGCATTACAAAGAAATTGGCACAAAGGAATGATCACATCATCTATAAAACATTTTAATGATATGAAAGGATCTGACAGACTTACATTAAAAGAAAAAATGGCTATACTTCGATGTAAAACAACTCTTGAAGATTTACTCTCTAATTGGAAGCCAACGATATGAATCAGCAAGAACTTGAGCAACAAATAAAAGAAGCTAATATAGCTTATTCCGCGGGAATACCATTCATTACTGATGCTGAATATGATTTATTATGGCAACAGCTTTTTTCAATTGATCCTGATAATGATTTACTTTATCATACTGCTCAAGATCGTACAGCCTTAACAGGCTTATCATGGCACAAACAACAAATTTTTGGCACGCAAAAAGCGTTTAACATGACTGATCTTAAACCATTCCTGACAAGGTTTGGTGACCAAGAATTGTTTATTGAGCCTAAGTATGATGGTTGTGCTGCAGTAATAACTCATACGAAAAAAGGTATTGCGATAACTTTAGAAGGTGATGGGCGATGTGGTAAAGATGTATCTCACATGATGCCATACATTAGAATACCTTTTACTTTACGTAATTTTCAAGCAGTAGAAATAGTTTTGCCTGTTGATGAATGGAATCCCGAATTTGGCAAAAATCCTCGAAATGTCGTGGCAGGATGGCTAGCCCGAAAATATGATGCACCAGGATCAATGATGACAGCTGTTCCTCACAATTTTGGCGATCTTCGTGAGAGTTATTTTTATAATGGCGATGTTGATGCAATGAGTGAAATGCTTCTTAAGCTACATACTGAATGGTCAGCAATTTATCCAATTGATGGATTAATGATCAAAGTAGCCGATGAAAAAATGCGCTTAGTTGCTGGTAATAATGGAACTACAAATGCTTGGTCAATCGCATGGAAGCCGCCGATTCAAGTAAAAGAAACAACAGTAGTTAATATTGAATGGAATGTTTCCAGACTTGGCCGAGTTATTCCTACTGTTGTTTATGAACCAATTGATCTTTGTGGTACAATAAATTCACGAGTGACTGGAAATAATGCTAGATGGATCAACGAGCATAATATACATATAGATGCTAAAATTACTGTAGGCAAAGCTGGTGAGATTATTCCCAAGATCATTAAGGTAAAACCGGCAACACCATATAATCAACCATTGCTTATTGACGTATGTCCAACTTGTGGTGAGCCTTTATATGTTGAAGGTGTTCACTTGATATGTAATGGTGAAGAATGTATCGCTAAAAAGATTGTTTCAATTGCTTACTTTTATTCTGCTAAAGGTATCAAGATTGATGGTATTGGAGAACAAACCATTGAGAAACTTTTAAATAATCGTAAATGCTATGACGTTCTTTCAAAGAAGCCTTGGGCACTGCTTGATTGTTTGTCTTATGATATAATTGATGAAGTGCTCGACACGCTGGGTACAGTTATTGTAACAAATCTTTTAACACAAATTGCTCAAGTAAATAATACTAAGCATATGGCACACTTTATTGCAGGTTTAGGTTTGCCATCAGTTGCTTATAAGACTGCTTTACGATTGTGCCAATTTATTAGTACAGGTGTTTTGAGTATTCATATACATCAAAAAGCAAAGATGAGTTTTTCTCAAGGTGCGCTGATGTTTTCTGATGCTCAAAAAGAAATGAAAAACTTTTCTTTTACAAAACTTCCAAGTACTGCTAAAGCGATTTATTGTGTCACCGGAGCATTGTCCAGATCACGAGATGAAATGGTTGAATGGTTATCTTTACAAGGATATGAGTTTTCTACTGGAGTAACAAGAGAGACTAATTATCTTATTGTAGGTGATGATCCAGGAAAAACAAAAATTGCAAAAGCAGAGAGATATAACATACCACAGATAACAGAAGCACAACTATTAAATTTATTAAAGGAGAATTAAAATGAGTACAGCAGGAGAAAGTAAACTTACCGCAAGAATTGATCCAGAATTATATAATCAAATCAAAGATCATTTTCATCATGGACAGCAAACACAATTTTTTCGACAAGTTTTTGAGTCGCTTCATAGCTTATTGAAAGAAAATCGCTTTGATGAAGTTACTGATTATCTCTACAAAGGATCAGAGCTGAGACTTCCTGGAAAGAAGGATTAATTGTCAGGAGAATAATTATGGCTTTAATGGATAGAATATATATTAAAGATTTTCTGCAAAAGTCTTATCCAGACCAATTAACTTTGATTGAAACAGTTAGAACAATAAGAAGTTCTGCTCTAAATGCTGCTAAAGTTAGTTCTAAAAAAATGACTAAGTCTGCGCAAAGAAATATTGCAAAAGGAACAAAAAGACGTAAGCCAAAAGATCAAACTGCTGCAGCAACTACAGCATTAAAGAAGCTATCTCCAGAACAAATTGAGATGATAAAACAACAATTCGCAAGATAATATAACAAGGAAAAAATATGAAGTTATTTCAGATCGAAGAAAAGACAATCGTTGATATCATTGTCAAAGATCGTGCAAGACAAGATGTTGGTGATGTCAGTTCATTAGCTAGCTCACTTAGTATGGTTGGACAATTATCTCCGATCTTAATTGATTCAAATAATGTACTAATTGATGGCTTACATCGTTTAGAAGCTTTAAAAAGTCTTGGTAAAGAGACAGTTGAGGCAAGAGTAGTTGATGGAATTAGTTCAGATGATCATACTCTGATTGAACTGCTTGCGAATATGGATCGTAAGGAATTTTTATGGCATGAAGAAATCGAACTTAAATATAAATTACATAATTTTTGGAAAGATGCTGCATCAGAAGAAGGAAAAAATTGGGGCTATCGAGAGACTGCTGCACGGTTGAGATGTAGTTTGGGAGGCTTATCAACTGATCTAGCTTTCGCTGAGGCAATGAAAGTGTTTCCAGATTTAAAACAACAAAGCACAAAAAGTCGTGCGAGAGAATTATATAAACAACTCGGTAATCAAGCTACTGCAATTCAACGCATGAGTAGCTTCAATGATGAAGAAAAAGAACGATTGCTTGCACTTCAGTCAGGTAACATTGATATTCCAATCAAAAATACTATATCACAACCTTCATCAGATGCGACAAACAAAGCACGAAATAAAGTTGATCAACTTGAGGATGATCAGCAAGAAGATGATTTTACAAGTATCAGTGAAAATTCAAAAATTCAAGTAATCTATGTAGCTGAAAATTATAAAACTTTCTTAGATAAAATCCCTGATAATTCGGTTGGCATGGTTGAGCTTGACCCTCCATACGCAATTAATTTTAATGAAAATTATGGTAAAGCATCAAAAATTGAAAGTAAAGCAACTGATTGGGATGAAAAAGAACTTTATAATTTTTATTTTAATTACTTGCCTTTAATACATCAGAAAATGCTTAATGGTAGTTGGGTTTTATGCTGGACTGGTAAAGAACATTTTCCAGAGATCACAAAAATTGCACAAGATATAGGATTTATTGTACAAGCTCCTGGAGCTTGGATCAAAAAAGGTGGAAGTACAAACCAGCCAAAGCGTAACATGGTTAGCAATTGGGAAATGTATTTATTGTTTCGGAAAGGTGATGCTCAATTTAATGTAACGAGTTTGCAATCTGCTATTCAAATTACTACAGTATCTGGTAGTAATCGCATTCATCAATGGGAAAAACCAATTGAATTGTATGATCACTTCTTAAAAGCTCTTGGTAAGCCAGGATCAATATTTCTTAGCCCTTTTGCAGGATCAGGAAATTGTTTGATCAGCGCTGCTAAAGCTCAAATGGTTCCTATCGGATGTGATAAGAGTCAGAAATATATTCCTGAATTCTATGAACGATTGGAGAATTATCTTGGCATTTCTGCTACTGTAGATGGGATTTAATCATTTATGTTAATTGTAACAAAAAGATATCATAAATTATGCATGAAAAATTGTGGTAAACTTCTTTGGACAGATCAAGTATATTATAACTTATTGGCTTTAAAAAAATTTTGGCGTGCTCAAGGAATTAATAGACATTAAAATGAGGTTGATTATGACTGATTCTAAATATCATTCAGGACAAATTATGCTTGATGAAAAAGATAAAGTAATCAAGTGCTGTAGACATAAAAATTTAGTTCCTCTTGAATTTGGTATTGCTTCAAAAACCTGGCCAAATGGATATAAGGCTGCACCAAATTATAATTTTGCTATTAATATAATGGGAGCTAATGTTGTTAGAGTAAAAACTTATATTTGTCTTGATTGCATGATGGAAATTAAAGCTCCAGAACCAGATACACTGAAAAAAGATCGTTTATAAACTAATTTGGCATGGATTATACTGGGCATTATGTAAGCAGCGTGCCAACACCTGAAGAATGCTTAGAGGAGGTTGAGTAGATGGCCGGATTAATAGCGTATGCGCTCATTCAATACCATGTATTCACTTGGGAACCACCGCATATACAAGCGGAGCAGGTTAAGATAATTTACAAAGGATAGGATGTGTAAAATGTGTTCCATTGGATCAGGAGAATTTGCAAGTTTTACAATAGAGACGACACCGAAAGCTAGGAAAAACCATACATGTTGTGAGTGCGGATCAATAATAGTTCCAGGTCAGGTATACGAAAAGATAGTAGGCCTGTGGGATGAGTTTGCAACATACAAAACCTGTTCGTTTTGTGCTAGTGTAAGAAAAAAGGCATTGTCTGAACTTGATTTAAACTTAGACGAAGGAATTATTTTTGGCGAATTGTGGGAGTGCGTTGGAATGGATTACTATTCAGGAGAGAAATCATGAAAGAAAAAATTATTTTAGGAGTGGTAGTGACAATAGTAGTGATTGGTTTAATTCTTTGCGGCATGTACTTTATGCGGTTCTTTAGCGCAGCTACTCTACATACACAAGTGATAAAACCAAGACCTGGCATTGAGTGTGTTGTTGTTAGTGCTACTGACTCGACGTCTGTTGATTGTTGGAAGGAATTATGAAATATTGGTATGAATGCGACAACTGTGAAGACATGGAGCCACTAGACACAATAGTCAATGATGGGTGGTATTGTGAGTGTGGCGGTGCTATGAATCTGGTTAAAAAGGATCACTACGAAGAAGTGGAATATATAGAAAATTGCATGATCTGCATTAACAGGAACACTAATAAATGTTCTGATTGTAGATGGCAGTAACAAGCTAAAAAATCAAGAGGGGAAATATCAACCAATCTCATCAAGAGACAGCGCCTTTAGAAAGGATAAAATAATGATTATACCAAAGATAAAATCAACTTCTCAAGCACAAAAGAGTTCTTTTGATGCACTTGCTGTTGATTGTAATCCAACTGACAATATTAATACTGCTATGGTAGCTATAGTTGGTGATGCGCCCAGTGCAATTGATGTACTGCAATGCGAACCATTTAATGGGCCACCAGGAAGTCAGCTAAATCGAATTTGTGCTGCGGTTAGATTAGCAAGATATCAAATTTACTTGACAACTGCATGTAAAGCTGAATTACCTAAAGGTAATACTAGCCGTTTGTGGACTGAGAAAGGTTTTCGCCATCCTGATTGGGGAATACTACAACAAAGGCTTATTGATGAACTTGCAGAATTTAAAGGCAAAATGATTATGCTACTTGGGCCAACTGCAATGAGANTGCTTCTTGATGAGCCAAAATTTAATTCTATTCAGAGTTATCGTGGATCATTTTATTATGCTGATCAATTTCCTCATTTAAGAGAAAAATTAGCAGGTAAAATAATTGGTATATCTTACCATCCATCCTTTACTTTATTTTCTGGTAAACCAATTCATTTTTACACAATGGTTGCTGATTTTAGTAAAATGCTCAAAATCATTGATGATCCAGAACTCTTGCAAGATAATACAGAAATAGTTATCAAACCTTCATTTGAACCTGTAATGCAATTTTATGAGTTAATTAAAACAAAACAGTATGTTAGTTTTGATATTGAGGCTACACCAGAATTCATTACTTGTTTTTCCCTTGCAATATATGATGATAATAAAATCAAGAGCATGTCAGTTCCTTTAATGGATAACTATGGTAGTTATTGGTCAACTGAAGAAGAGGTTAAAATCTGGCGTGGATTAGCTGAGATTCTTGGTGATTCAGACATTCGTAAAATTATGCAAAATGGAATGTTTGATATAATGTTTACGCTTCGTACAATGGGAATTAAAACTGATAATTTCTATTTTGATACAATGCTTGCTCAACATATTTGTTATACAGAACTTCCTAAAGGTCTTGATTATTTAACTTCAGCATATACTTATTATCCTGCTTATAAAGATGAAGGAAAACAAAAGCATCAAGCAGTAATCAAAGATTGGAATCAATATTGGCAATACAATGCAAAAGATGCTGCTTATTTATTACCTATTTCAGAACAGCTTATCAAAGAATTAGAAGATTTTGATTCTACTGATGCTATGGAATATACCATGGATTTGCATAAACCATTGATTGAAATGGAGTTCAATGGTATATTAACAGATACAGAAGGAATCAAAAAAGCCAAACTTGATTATGAAGAAAAAATTGAATCTTTGCAAGCTGAGCTGAACGAAATTGCTGGAAAAGAAATTAATGTAAACTCTAGTAAACAAATGATTGCTTATTTTTATGGTATCTGTATGATCAAGCCATATATTAATCGGCAATCTGGAAACGCTACTTGTGGATCTGTTGCTCTTCATCGTATAGCCAAAAAGAATGTTAAAGGTTCTGAAGAAGCAAAGATTATTCTTAAGTTAAGAAAATATCAAAAACTTGTATCAACATATTTTAATATTGATGTTGATGAAGATAAAAAATTACGTTGCCATCACAAGATATCTGGTACTGTGTCTGGAAGAATTGCTACAGAAGGTACATACTTTGGTACAGGAGCAAACTTACAAAACCAACCATATGCTTTTAAACATTATTTGATTCCTGACCCTGATTGGTTGCTTTGTGAGTGTGATCTTGCTAAAGCTGAAGCACATGTCGTTGCTTATCTAAGTCAAGATACTAACATGATTGAATCATTTCTTTCTGGTGTTGATATTCATTCATTTAATGCAAGTAAAATCTTCAATATTCCTATTGAGCAAGTTATGGAAGAAGCAAAGAAAAATAAAGGTGGATTTACTATGCGTGATATGGGCAAACGAATTGTCCATGCAAGTAACTATGCAATGGGGCCACAAACTTTTTCAGACAATCTTGCTAAAGAAGAAATATTCAAAAGTCAGGCAGAGTGTAAACAACTATTGAATAGATATTCTGATCGTTTTCCTGGTCTCAAGCGGTGGCATCGCTCTATTGAGGATGAAGTACAAGCAACTCGAATTCTTTATAACTTGTTTGGACGGCCTAGACGATTTCTTGCTCCAATGAATGCAGCATTATTTAGAAATGCTTATAGTTATAAACCGCAATCAACTGTAGCTGAACTGCTTAATAAAGGCATGATTAAAATGTCAAATGATCAACGATTAGGTAAAGATGGTTTTGATATTCGTATGCTGACTACCGTACATGATTCAGTGATTTTTCAATTTCATAAAAGTCAAATACAAAATCTATCTCAAATTTTAATGATTGTTCGAGATCATATGACACATACTTTTACCTATAAAGGCAAGAGTTTTACTATAGGACTAGATGCTAAAATAGGAACTCAATGGGCAGGTAACACGGTAGAGATAACTGACTTTAGCCAATCGGTAATCGATGAAGCAATCAAGAAAATACTTTAATAAGGAAATGCATAATGACTGATAATCAAAAATCAATTTTACATGGCCTAACTAATGAAATAGTTGCTGCTTTAAATTCTTGTGAACATTATCGTTGGGAGCAAGGTGGCGATCCAGATAAAATAGAAACACATATAAAAAGTTATGAAAAGAGAGTACTTACTTTACGTGCTATTCGAGAACGACTTGAGAATGAGTTTACTATTATCCATTATGATCCTCGATAAAAAGGCGGATTAAAAAATGTCACGACAATTAAGCGATTGGCTTGAAAATTATATGAAGTACACTCAGAGGAGTGAATCACCTGATCTATATCATTTATGGTGTGGCTTGACTGCAATTAGCACTGCATTAAGAAGAAAATGTTATTGTGATTGGGGGCCATTACGTGGAAATGTTTATCCGAATTTATTCGTTGCTTTGGTTGGCCCTCCTGGAGGAAGAAAAGGTACAGCAATGCGTCCAGCAAAAAATTTCATTCAACAACTTGATGTTACTTTAGGAGCTGATTCATTGGGAAGTACTCAAGCGCTATACAAAGAACTTATGGATAGTGAGGATAGTTTTGTTGATGTTAATGGAATGACTAAGAAGCATAAGAGTGTTTCTATCTGGGCTGAAGAATTTCAAGTCTTTCTTTCTGATAGAGATCAAATGCTTCTTTCATCATTGACTGATTTATTTGATTGCGCTGATTCATGGAAATACAAAACTTTAGCAAGAAAAACAGAAGATATATCGAATTGTTGGATTACAATTATTGGAGCAATTACTCCTAGTTTGCTTCAATCAAAATTAACTCAAGATGCCGTAGGAGGTGGCTTAATTTCAAGAATTATTTTTGTTGTAGGACAAGGCCCAAAACATCGAAAAGCTTTGCAATATTTGACAGAAGAAGAGATGGATATTCAGAAAAAATTAGGGGAAGATTTACAAGAAATTGCAAATTTATCTGGGCAATTTATTTTAAGTAAAGATTTTTTAAAGGCATATGTTCGTTGGTACGAGCAAGAATATGATGAGACAGGTGTACCGAATGATAAATTTTTAGGTTATAATCATCGACGTCCACTTCATATCAACAAGGTATGCATGTTAGTTTCTGCCGCTGAATCAAATGAAATGATTATTACAGAAAAACATTTTGAAAAAGCATTAGCAATTATGCAAGTAACCGAACAAGAAATGCCAAATGCTTTTTATGGTTTAGGACTTAGCAGCCAAGCGGATGTATATGCTAAAATCTTATCATTTATTGAAGAAAGAGATTCTTTTGATTGGATGGAATTTGTAAGAACATTTCATTTAGATGTAGAAAATATACCCCAACTTAGAGGATATCTTGAAATGGCAGAACAATCAGGTATAATTAAGGCAGAGACATCTGCAACTTCTTCAAGNTATATTAACTTACAAACAAAAGCTAAATCAGTTGATCCAGAATACTTGAACAAAACAGTTTTTAGATTNATGGATCGAAACTTAACTTAAGATTAAGGAGTCTTAAAAATGTCACCAGAAGATAAGCAAGCATTATTGGATATTATCTGGATTATGCTTATTATTTTTGCAGGGTATCTTATATTTAGATAATTAAAGGAGCTATTATGTTTAATGAAGAAACAAAAGTATTGTTATTTGATGTAGAAACGTCAGGATTTATTTCAAAGAAAATTCCTGCAAATGATCCAGAGCAAGCATGGGCAGTCCAAGTTGGTGCAATCTTATCTACGCAGAACGAAGATCTTGACAAAATAAATCATATAATTCAAGCGAATGGTCGTGAAATGAATTATCATGCACAAAAAATACATGGTATTTCAATAGAGCAATCAGAGACAGAAGGTCTTCCAGAAATAGAAGTAGCAGAAAAGTTTGGTTTATTGCTTCGTCAAGCTGATATGATTGTGTGTCATAACTTTGATTTTGATTGGGCGTTTGTTTATCAAATGCTTGAGCGTAACATAGATGATTTATCAGACGAAGCTCGATCAGCATTTTATCTTGACTTGCCATCTTTTTGTACAATGAAAAGTAAAGAAGTAAAGCAACATGTTAAAGCTCGAAATGTAAAAGGAGCTATTAAATGGCCAAAGCTTATCGAGTTGCATGAGAAATTATTTGGAGAAGGTTTTGCAGATGCTCATGATGCTTTTGCAGATATTACTGCAACTAAGAATTGTTTCTTTGAATTAATAAAGCAAGAAATTATTACAATTGAATTTTAATTAAAGGAGGTGATTATTATTATTACTAAACATCGACATCGGCGTTAGCCAAGTAAGTAATTAACAGCTTCTGTGTGAAGCGTCCCCGCAGAGATAACCTAACTATAATAGACATCGAAGGGGAAATAAATTAAAAGGACTTTCAGCATTAAGTTCTGTTAGTCCTTTTAATTTATCTTTGGAAAAACAATAACTTGACGTTCAACAATGAACAATCAGTCGAGAGATTTTAAAATGATTACAGTCACGAATCAAGAATTTTTATTTGCTATCTTTAAAGAAAATTTTATTTGGGCGCATGTAACAGATTTTTTTCATGATCCAGGTTGTGAGTTTACTGATGTCAGTAGAAAAGCATGGTTAGGAAATCATTACATTAATTATTTTTTAAAAGATTATGCAAATCAATATTTTACCATTAGTCTATTTCATCCAACAAAAGATAATCAAGCTCGTAGAAGAAAAGAACTTTTCAAAGCAACTTACTGTATCGTTATTGATGATGTTGGAGAAAAAATCAATCCTGCATTATTATTTGATAAACCAGCGCCAAGTTGGATTTTAGAAACTTCTCCAGGCAGTCAACAGTGGGGGTATATATTAGATACTCCTTGCAAAGATCGATTAAAAATAGAAATTCTTTTAAAAGGTTTGGTTGCAACTATTTGTCCAGATGGTATTGATAGCGGTATGTTGGGCGTTACAAGATATGTTCGATTGCCTGAAGGCTGGAATACCAAAGAAAAAAAAGTTGCTTTAAATAACGGACAGCTTTTCAAGTGCCGAATGATTTTATGGCAACCAGAAACAAATATTAATCTTGATTCTTTTGCACAAGAATTTAATTTAGATCTGACACAGCAAATTAAGCAAAAAATCATTGATGATGATCTTCCGATAATCAGTCATACAAAACACCCTATTTGGCACTTGCTTACTTCGAAAGAACATCTTGGAGAGAATAAATTCTCAATTAGTTGTCCTTGGCAAAATGAACATACAA
>JGI10211J34971_10003438_pt1 | contig 12678 bp, 9 predicted proteins | sample Etolagsediment_FD_34971 | JGI IMG/M metagenome (IMG submission 34971) | reverse complement strand
GAGGATACAATCTCGGAGAGACGGTAGAGGAATGCCATAACCGTATTCTCAACACATCGATGGATGCGGCTTTCGGCGTAGACAGCATAGAAGCGGGTATCCAGATGAAAGGCCCTGCATCTATGCAAGACCGTTTTGTTACCGAGGACGTGCCATACGGCCTCGTGCTTCTTTCTACGCTGGGACAACTCTTCGACATCCCTACGCCGATCTCGGATGCTATCGTCAATCTCGCTGGAGCTATCAACTGCGTTGATTATTGGGCTCAAGGCAGAGGGGTAAATGAACTGGGTTTAGGAGAAATGAGCCTTGAGCAAATTCAGACATTCTTGAACAGTGGTCTCTGAGCATGGAGTCCGGTTTCGTTCAGAGTGAATGCTCGTTACCAATTCCGCACTGCAGCTCATCTTCAATGAGGTATAAATTGCAAACGAAATGTGGGATGGCTCATGGGCATTGTGTTTATTGCCATTACCATATTACAAAAAGGTCATGAGAATAAAAATTTTTGTCACAGGTGGTACTTTCGATAAAGAATACAATGAACTTAAGGGAGAGCTCTTTTTCAAAGACACTCATCTACCTGAAATGCTAAGTCTGGGTCGTTGTAAGCTACAAGTTGATATTAGTGCTTTGATGATGGTCGATAGTTTATGTATGACCGACGCTGATAGAAACAATATCCTTGAAAACTGCAAAAAAATAAAAGAAAATAAAATACTTATTACCCATGGCACTGATACAATGGTAGAAACTGCCAAAGTTCTCGGCAATGCTATAAAAGACAAAACAATTATATTAACAGGTGCAATGGTGCCATACAAGTTTGGGAGTTCTGATGGATTATTCAATTTAGGAAGTTCCTTGGCATTTGTCCAAGCTTTACCGGATGGGGTTTATATTTCCATGAACGGCAAGTGTTTTCATTGGGATAATGTTAGAAAAAACAAACAGACAGGTGAGTTTGAAGAAATAAAGCAAATAACCCCTTAATATTCTTGTTATCAGCCGTCCCAAACTTTCTATACTATACGAGGAGTCACATTGTGCGCTCAGTCAATTGACTCTTCCAGATTCTTCAACAAGGGATATACGGCAATTTCATCTATGAGCGACGAGAGACCAACTGCAGCTCAATATAGACGTGGTATTGTAAGCATTACTCATGGCAGGCGAGCATGTTCATCAGATGGAGCTTAAAAGGCAAACTATACACATGAAATTCTTTAAATATCATGCGCTTGGAAACGATTATATCGTGTTAGATCCTGCAGATGTTGGCGATGAGCTAACCTCCCGCCAGATTCGATCGATTTGTCATCGCAATTATGGCATTGGCTCTGATGGTATTCTTTTTGGGCCATTTATATCCCCGCAAGGTGATTTTGTCTTACGCATATTTAATCCTGATGGCAGCGAGGCAGAAAAAAGCGGAAACGGTTTACGAATTTTCTCCCGATATCTCTTGGATAAAGGATTGGTTCAAGAGACGCCATTTATAATAATAACTGCAGGAGGCAAGGTCATATCCCACGTACACAAAGGAGGCAAAAATGTCACTGTTGACATGGGTAGAGTCAGTTTTGACAGTCGCAAGATACCTGTTGCGGGACCTCCTCGAGAGGTTCTCGACGAGATAATTGTTGTAAATGGTCAGGAGCTTAATTTTTGTGCAGCCACTATTGGGAATCCACACTGCGTTATTCTTCGTGATGAGATCAGTGCAGAAGAAGCCAAAAAATGGGGACCTCTTATCGAAAAAGATCCTCGCTTTCTAAATCGCACGAACGTCCAGTTTATGAAAATTTGTGATCGGAAAAACATCAAAATCGAGATCTGGGAGAGAGGCGCAGGGTATACTCTGGCTTCAGGAAGTAGTAGCAGTGCTGCAGCAGCCGTTGCCTATAAGTTAGGTTTCTGCGACTCTCACATAGCTGTGAGCATGCCAGGAGGTACAATTGAGATCACCGTCTCTAACGACTTCTCTGTTTCAATGATCGGACCGGTCGTCAAGGTCGCAGACGGAACAATCTCGAATGACATGTTCGCCTAAATCCTCTCACCAGCAAATGAAGTGGATGTGAAAAGTCTATCCCTTACTATTCTGCCACAACGGTTTGCAATCTGCCGTCTCTTTCCAGATGAGCCAATTCCCACCTTTCTTTCTCTGTCTCCATTTTGGTCCATCACGCGAACCAGTGATGAGCTTTCTGTTGTCCTATCTGAAGAAATTGTGCCGGCAGATTGGAAAGTTGAAACCGGATGGCGTTGTTTAAAGGTTATTGGACCTCTTGATTTCGACCTTACTGGTAGTCTGGCTTCTCTCACGATGCCGCTCAGTGAGGCAGGCATAAGTATCTTTGCCATATCAACCTATGATACTGACTACCTTCTGGTAAGAGAAGACACCCTCAAAAAAGCAACGCAGATACTCCTGGAGAGTGGCCATGTTGTGATATGATGAGTGCAGATGTAGTGGATCCGCTCGTTGGTGAGCCTCCTATGTAAAGATCTTACAAGTACCTATGTTTCCCGTGTTGCCCGCCAGAACAGGATAAATGTGGCAGTCCCCAAAACCATGTTCGGTGTCCACATAGCTATAACAGGGTTTAATTTGCCTGTTTCTCCTAAGCTATCCGCTGCTGATAGCAGAATATAGTACACGACAAAAATCACAATACTCAAGGCAATCCCCCACGATCTTCTTTTTGCCCTCATCATTAACCCAAGAGGGAAACCAATAAGGCCCAAAAGCAAGCACGCAAAGGGAATGGAGAATTTCCGTTGCAATGCTATGGCCAAGATATTGTGTCTCACGGTTGCTTTTTTTACTTTCTTGAGTTGACTCCTGAGTTCAGAGATGGACATCTCCTTTTCACCCTTCAACCGTGAAGAGAATTTACTCATTATATCTTCAAGCTCTATTCGTAAATCATAGGATTGAAATCGCAGTCTTTTCGATGAATCTAAATTCTTGCTTACCATAAAACTAGACCCATCAATTAGATGTAAATTGATGGACATTTTGTTTGGATCAGACATTATTCTCCCTTTCCGGGCAATAATAGTGTTAGAAATGCTCGGATCCCGCTCATCAAATATAAAGACCCCTTCCATTGTGTGGTCATGGGCAGATATATGATTGGCATAGAGCACTATATTGGGAATGTTGTCATTGAATACACCCTGCTTGATTCCAATGCTTGTACTCGATTGGGCTATCTCAAAAAGGAGCCTTGCCATAGAATGATTGCCAATAGGAAAGAGATAGATTGCTATAAAGGAGGCCAAAACATAGCTGATAATAGAAAAGGTGACTACTGGAGGTAGTATCTGATAGAGGCTGATTCCTGATGACTTTAAGGCAAGTATTTCATTGTCCTCATTAAGCCTCGAGAATGCAACGAGAGAGGCCAAAAGGGTGGCCATAGGTAACGTAAAAAAAAGAACATAGGGAATAGTATACACGATTATGAGCAGAACTTGTGAAATATCTGTTCCATGATTCACCATCCATTCGGTTAGTTTTAATACTCTGCCCGCAAGCACAATAAAGGTAAACAAAATAAGGCTGGTTATAAAAGTGGGAACCATCTCCTTAAAGATATATATATTGATAATTTTTTTCATATGGTTATTAACAGTGGCCTACATTATCTCGTAGCTGATTTACAAGTCATATCGACAGGATTGAAGGATGGAAAAAGAGAATACATTTTTGAACGTTAAATAAAAAAGAGTGTAATGTCAATGTATGCTTAAACATGTATGCTTTAATCAGCAATAATCAGAGAGCAACGTCTCAAGGAAAGGTCAACAGGTCATGGCATCCTGTTATCATGGTCAAAAAACGAGCGATTTTTTAATTTAATAGATCATCTTATTGTTGGATTTATATATCAAATGTCTGATATGCTATAATATATTCATGAAATCTCATGGTGCTTATATCTAAATAAGCAGACTTAACAATTTCAATGGAAAATAGGGGGATAGAATGTATATCGACCCTAAGAAGACAGTCAACAAATTATCCAGGGAAATAGGAAGGAGTAAAAAAAGTGCTCTCTTTAACCTAAGCTGGCTTTTAAAGCACATGCATCCATATTTTATTATCACATTTGGCCCTGAAAAAGATGCCCTTTTAAACCTTTGCATGAATCTGCACACACTGGGGGAAAATCACCAACTTGTTTTGAAGGATACCGATGAAAAACTTATTATTGCTATTCTCAACAAGCCGGGAACCCTCTTTAAAACCTTAGACTCTATTGAGGACAAAGTGATCATCTATGCGGAGATGATCCATTCCAATGCATACCTTCCTGGACAGGAAAGCGAGCTGGAGATCCAGAAATTCCATTTTCTCACCACCAAAGAAAAATCAGAACCAATATACTTTTTTCGAGGTAAGGGGCGTATTCGTAAAAATATTCAGGAACATTACCCCAAATTTAACTTTCGAGAATTTGACACAATTCTCCAATGCTTCTTAGAGAACAATCGAGACTATGTCATGCTATCCCCTGCCCTCAGAGTTGCCAGGGCAATGTGGCTTTTCCAGTCTGCAATCCGCCAGGGTGGTATCTTTCTGGATGTTGAGCCCACACAAAACGAAGAAGGCCGGGAAGAGACAAGACTCGTTTTTTCAGTTATCAATCCGCTTTTTAAGGGATATCTGGGAAAGGTCATTGAAATATTTTACCGGCTTAATATTGCCACCCAAAGAAACTATATTTTAGAAGTAAAAGATGCCGAGCAGAATGTTACGATTTTATCGGCATATATTACTACTCGGGACGGGAAACCTATACATAAAGACATGCCAATCTTCTCCTCATTACAATCCGAGCTTTATAATACGAAGGTTATTAACATACATGACAGGACATACTATGAACTGGTGACCGGTAACGTACTAACAGGTCCAGAGGGCAGCCTTTTAAGCGCGATCACTACATTCGTTCACACAAACATAGCGCATAGCTCCCCCTATCGATTCGATTGGGAGGAGACTCAAGATGCCTTTTTTAGCCATCTCCAGCTCACCAGGGAAATACTACAACTGTTTGATAAAAAATTTAATCCCGATCCTGAAAAACGTGTAGATAAAGAACTCCTTGAGAAGGAATACCAGAAACTACAGTCCATAATTGACGAATATAACACAGGCCATGTTATCTTGGATGAAACCAGAAGGATAATGTTTGGTGTTGCGCTTCTTTTTATCCGATATACGCTTAAGACAAACTTTTTCGTTACATACAAAAAAGCCCTTTCATTCAGGCTGGATCCCCATTATATGGAGCATTTACCTCAGGAAATCAGAACCAATCTGCCTCCTGATCTTCCCTTCCGCATAACATTCTTCTACCACCGCTTTGGATCCGGTTATCATTTCGGATTCTCAGACATTGCTCGAGGAGGATTTCGGACCGTCATCTCAAGAAACAAAGATGACTTTATTTCAACCATGGATACTATTTTCAAAGAAGCAATGGTTCTCGCTCACACCCAGCATTTGAAAAATAAGGATATCTATCAAGGAGGATCGAAACTAGTGGTTGTCATGCGGGCCTATGATTTGAAAGAGTACGACAGGGTAGTCAATCGCCTTTATAACCTTCAGAGGGGAATTATAAATGCATTTCTCGACATATTTGTTACTCACGACGGGAAACCTATAGATCACAAGGTAGTCGACTACTATGGGGAAGACGAGCCCATCGAGGTGGGGCCCGATGAGAACATGCACGATTCTATGATTGAATACATGGCGGAACGCGCCAGAAAACGGGGATACATTCTTGGGGGCGGCATTATCTCCAGTAAGAAAATTGGAATCAACCACAAGACATACGGCGTCACCTCTCTCGGTGTACTGAAATTTGTAGAGCGGGCACTGAAGGAACTTGGAATTAATGCCCGCTCAGACCCCTTCAGCGTGAAGATCACGGGGGGGCCTAATGGGGATGTTGCGGGAAACGAGATAAAACTGCTGCTGGCCCAATGTCCATCAGTCCAAATCACTTCCATCACTGATGCTTCTGGGATTATCTATGATCCGAGCGGTATCGATAAGNAAGAACTTGGCAGNCTGATTCATAAATATGANATCGAGAAATTCTCACTGGGTCGCCTCAACGAGGCTGGTTTTATCCTTTACTCTCGTGAGCAAAAGAGAGAAGGCTTGGTCGATCTCTTTAAAAGGGCTACAAGAGACAATGACGTCATGAAGGAAGAGTGGGTATCATCAGATGAGTTTCATGCACAGTTTGAAAATCTCATATTTTCTCATTATACAGATGTCTTTATACCGTGTGGAGGACGTCCCGAAACCATCCATATCGGTAACTGGGAAAAACTCTTTGACAATAATCATAATCCAACTACCAGAGCAATAATAGAAGGTGCCAACTCCTTTATTTCTCCTAAGGCGAGAGACAGGATACAAAAGAAGGGCATTATAATACTCAAAGACGCCTCAGCAAACAAATGTGGTGTAATTTGTTCCTCCTACGAGATCATTGGAGGGTTATTAATGAAAGACAAGGAATTCCTGCGATATAAAGCTAACTATGTGAAGGATGTACTAAAGATCTTGGAGAAACGAGCAGTAGATGAATCCGAACTGATCTTTCAGAGGTATACCCAATCTCAGGACAAAAATTTATATACAGACATTAGCAATGAAATCAGCCATAAAATTAATGAGCTAACAGATACCATTTATAGATACCTACTCGCAAACCCGGAAAAGATCGGGAAACCTCCGTATACCAAAATGCTTCTTCTTCATTTCCCTGACTTTATCAGAGAGCGAAAAATATTCAGAGATCGAGTAAAGAACCTTCCTCTTAAATATAGAGTGGCTATGGTTTCCACAGAAATTGCTACTCAAAGCATCTACCATGGTGGCTTTGAGGTATCTTTTGAAGACAAAGTAGAACAATTTGTAAAGAAAGTCAGTAGGGAAACCATACAATAATTCATATTCAGCCATGGAATTTAACATCTATGTCTTTTTCTGCCACCTAGGTTATATCCGTATATAATGATAACGCGTTGGCCTATGACTCGGAAAGAGTGGTGGGATCAAGGGCAATAAAAAGGGAATGAAATATCTTTCATTCCTAAATCTTGAATAAAAAATTTTTCTCCTTATTATAAACTTTTTCAGAATAATGCTTCAAAAAAAGGTGATGTGATAAATGATCTTAATTATTGACTTCGGCTCCCAATACAACCAGCTCATTGCCAGGAGGGTGAGAGAGCAACGCGTTTACTGTCAGATAGAGCCTCCAGACATAGAATTATCGAACATTAGCTCCTTGGCACCTGAAGGCATAATACTTTCAGGAGGACCGGCAAGTATATATGAAAAAAACAGTCCCAAGGTAGACCCACAGATCTTCAATCTAAATATCCCCGTGCTTGGTATATGTTACGGCATGCAGTATATGGTAGGGAGTTTGGGTGGTAAGGTCGATAGTACCCGAAAAAAAGAATATGGCCTTGCTGAGCTCCATGTATATGACCAAAAAACTATTTTTTATGGAACTAATTCGATAACACCCTGCTGGATGAGCCATGGGGATTCTATATCTCATTTGCCAGACGGATTTAAGGTAACGGCCTCCACAGAAAATACCAAAATAGCAGCCGTTGAAAACAGCCAAGACAAACTGTATGGTCTGCAATTCCACCCGGAGGTCATCCATACACCTGAGGGAAAGAGAATGCTCAAAAACTTTCTTTTCAAGGTATGTAGTTGCAAAAAGACATGGACAATGAAATCCTTTATCAAAAAAACGGCAGATGAGATAAAAAGAGACGTTGGAGAGAAAAAGGTCATTCTGGGATTAAGCGGTGGTGTAGATTCCTCAGTTGCGGCTGTTCTTCTCAACAGGGCTATTGGCAAACAGCTGACCTGCATCTTTGTAGACAACGGCCTTTTAAGAAAAAATGAGGGAGAAAGGGTTAAATATTTATTCAAACGCCATTTTGAGATTAATCTTAGATTTGTCAACGCCGGAAAAAGGTTTCTTGAGCCCTTGAGAGGTGTTGTGGACCCTGAAAGGAAAAGGCGGATAATAGGCAGAACCTTCATTAGGGTATTTGAAGATGAGGCCTTAAAGATCAAGGGTGTTGGCTTTCTCGCACAGGGAACCCTCTATCCAGACCTCATTGAATCCAGGTCTGCCTTTGGAGGGCCATCAGCAGTTATCAAATCCCATCATAATGTCGGAGGGCTTCCAAAAAAGATGCGTCTTAACCTTATTGAACCACTTAAACATCTCTTCAAAGACGAAGTCAGACTTTTGGGAAAAGAGCTTGGGCTGCATGATGACATGATACTTCGACATCCCTTCCCAGGTCCCGGGCTCGCGGTACGAATTATTGGGGAAGTAACGCCGAGGCGTCTGTCAATAGTGCGACAGGCAGATGATATTTTGATAACGGAAATTAAAAAAAACAATCATTACAAAAAACTATGGCAATCCTTTGCCATACTTTTACCACTCAAAAGTGTTGGGGTTATGGGAGATAAGAGGACCTATGAACATATTGTTGTTATCAGGGCTGTAACGAGCCTTGATGCTATGACTGCAGATTGGGCCAGACTTCCCAATGCACTGCTGGGCAGGATTTCAAACCGGATTATCAATGAGGTCAGGGGTGTTAATAGGGTAACCTATGATATCAGTTCAAAGCCGCCGAGCACAATAGAATGGGAGTAAGGCCTATGATTGCCATTATTGATTATAAGGCCGGAAATCTTACAAGTGTTGCCCGAGCCATACGCCATCTCGGATTTGAATGCCGAATTACCCACAAGGCAAAGGAAATAGTAGATGCTGATAGGGTTATCTTCCCAGGCGTTGGCTCTGCAGGACAGGCAATGCAGGATTTAAAAAGAACGGGACTTGATCAAACACTATCCACTATCTTTAAAAATGGAAAACCATTTTTAGGGATTTGCCTGGGAACCCAGATAATTCTGGAAGAGAGTGAGGAAAACCAGACAACCTGTCTTGGATTGCTTTCAGGCACGGTAAAACGATTTCCTATGCCACTCCTCTCAGATGATGGCGAAAACCTTAAGGTACCCCATATGGGTTGGAATCACATAAAATTAAAAAGGCTTCACCCACTCTTTAAAGGTGTTGGCCCAGAAAGCGAGTTTTATTTTGTTCACAGCTATTTTCCAGCCCCCAGAGACATAGAGACAATCATTGGCACAACTCATTATGGGATTACCTTTGCCAGTGTAATAAGCAAAAGAAACCTGCTTGCAGTGCAGTTTCATCCAGAAAAGAGTGGGCCTCCAGGCTTGACCATCCTGAAAAATTTCTGTTTATGGGACGCTGGGGATAATAAATAGCCCCAACTACTATTGATCCATACTGTTTATCCAATTCTCAAGAATAAACATCCAGAAACCATAATTGAGCCTCAAATATCAAGAAATCTCAAACTGTTGCTATCTACACGAAGAAACACACATGCAGTCTGGCTTGAGTCAAAACTCGTTAAATCAATCCCGTTATCACCTTGGCATGTTTATCTGAAGCGTTTTGATTCCGTATAACGGCTTCCCGTGCTCGAGCACCTAAATCCTTCAAGGAATCAGGATGTCTGAGAAACCAGAGAGCCTTTTTGGCCAATATTTCGGAACTCGAAACAGCTATACCTGCACCGACTTCCTCTAACAGTGTCTTTGCATCCAGGAAATTCTCCATGGAGCATCCATAAAAGACGACCTTCCCCCACACTGCTGCCTCCAGGGGATTCTGTCCGCCCAATGGAACAAGGCTTGCTCCACAAAACACGACAGTTCCAATACTATAAAGTTTAAAGAGTTCTCCGAAGGTGTTAATGATAACGACCAGCTCTGTGCGCTTTGCTGCACCACCATCGATTTCGCTCCGGAGCTGATACCGAAAGCCCCATCTTTCAAGTAGTGCTCTAATCTCGGCTGTTCGCTCTATATGCCTGGGTGCTATGATCAGAACTGTGTCGGGAAATTCTTTCACAATTCTTTCATAGGCATTGAGCACCATGGCTTCCTCGCCCCCCCGTGTGCTTCCTGCAACAAAGACCGGGGATGTGGGTTTAAGATTCAAGATCTTCTGCATTTGCGTCGCCATTGCAGGGTCTGCAAGACTCACAAGGAGATCATACTTGGCATTTCCATGTACCTCAATTTTACTCGGATCAGCCCCCATTGCCCTGATGTGAGAACTGTCTTTTTCTGAAATCATGCTGAAGGCATCTACATTTCTTAAGACCTCGCGGAAAAAGGGCCGAACCTTGAGATACACCCCAATTGATCTCATAGATATTCGACCATTGATCAGTGCGGTCTTGATCCCCATCCGATGCGCTTCAGTAATCCATGCAGGCCATAGTTCAGTCTCCAAAAAAACCAGAATATCAGGATGCACACAGAAAAGCGCTTTGCGTACTGAGCCAATAAAATCTGCTGGTGCATACACAACAGGGATATCGTCTCCGAAGGTCTCTGCTGCGAGTTCACGGCCATGTCTTGTGGTTGTTGAAACAATGACTGAACAGGCTGGCAGGAGCTGTCTGAGAGCGTTAATAATAGAGTCCGCCACCTTAACCTCCCCAAGGGAAACGGCATGAATCCAAATACGGGGCGANCCTGAAAGGGTTTGCACAAGTTTTGGNGGTATATGCCCTAAGCGTTCTTTTAAGTATTCGCCGTGACGTCCTCTCAGGCGTGTATACACCCAAAACGGCGGAAGACAAGACAGAAACAGGCTGCTGGTAAGGAGAGTGTATGCTCCGTAAAGAATGTTCATGACTTCATTTGCATAAAAGTGTCCTTATTCACCTCAAGGAGGTAGACTCGTTTTACTACGAGTCCAATTTTGTGGCATCCCTGTCGCTGTGGAAAATGAGCTTTTGACAGATTTTTTAAAAACCTGCCAAAAAAGTCAAGAGAAAAGCAAGCCAGAAAATTTCTCCTAAATAAAAAATGACTATTTCACAAAGAAAGCGCTTTTCAAAAGGATTGCGATTCTGAACAAATTCAGATATAAAAAGTGATAGACGCGCACCACGTGGCTAGGCTTTTAAGGTATAAAAAAGGATGTTAGCATGAAAAATAAGGGGCAGTCACTTGTAACAATTGGCGGCGGAAGTGGTCAATTCGCACTCCTCTCCGGCTTGAGAGATCTGGATGGAATTAAGGTTACTGCAGTGGTTTCAATGGTTGATAGCGGTGGGAGCACTGGCAGGTTACGAGATGAACTCGGAATCCTGCCTCCTGGTGATGTGTTGAAATGCATTCTTGCGCTTTCGCCACATCACGATATTGCACGAATACTTTTCCTGAAACGGTTTACCAAAGACAGACGTCTCCAGGGGCACAATGCAGGCAACATGCTCCTTACAATGCTTTCACAATATACGGGCAGCTTTCCTACAGGTGTCCGGGCGCTTGCTGAAATTCTAGACGATAAGGGAACGATTTTACCCGTTACCATTGATAAGGCAACGCTCGTTGCTGAGCTTACAGATGGAAGCCATATTTATGGAGAAACAGCAATTGACATACCCCGAGGTACACAACGTGAAAAAATCCGTAATGTCTTTCTTGTTCCTCACCACAGTGATTCGATTTCAGTCTACCCCCCGGTAATTAAGGCGGTCAACAGCGCGGACTATGTTATTATTGGGCCTGGTGACCTGTTTACAAGCATTATTCCAAACCTTATTGTTCCTGGCGTTAAAGAAGCGCTCCAGGAGACGAGTGCAAAGATCTTATATATTATCAATATCATGACTAAGTTCGGTGAAACCCATAATTTCTCTGGTCTTGATTTTATTAGAAAACTTGAGGAATCTATTGAGCGGCAAGTTGACGGAATAATATATAATGCAGAAAAACCTGAAAAAAAACTTCTGAAGCAATATATGGAACAAAAAGCGGAGTTTGTTGAAATTGATGAGATTAATGAGTGTTGGGGAAATCGAACAATTTATGCATCCAATATGCTCGATATTGCTGGCAGTATTGTGCGGCATGACTCAAAAAAGTTGGCATTATTGATACAGAAAATAATATCAAAGAACAAAGAGTAACAAGAAAATTCGAGCAACATATCAATTAGTAATTGGTTCAAAGTTCCAGATATCAAGCCTTCAAAACAATGCTTAATGGCACAGACCATAAATTCAGCGTCGAGATCCTTGACAATAAAATGAAGCTTATATATAAAGCCACCTTCACTTGCCAGAAAGATACGTACCCCCTTTAGCGTGCAAATCTATGCTAAAGGAATCCAATGGCACTCTAACAAAACCATTATTTTAAAGGAGGGAAACAATGGGAGAACTGTTCGGCACTGATGGTGTAAGAGGTGTGGCCAATGAATACCCCATGACTGCAGAGATGGCCTTAAACATTGGCAGGGCCACTGCTCACTTGTTCAAACGCAAAGGTCACACCCCAAGGATCATTATAGGGAAAGATACCCGTATCTCTGGATACATGCTCGAAAATGCGCTGGTGTCTGGCATCTGTTCTATGGGGGTCAATGCTCTTTTGGTAGGCCCCTTACCCACACCGGGCATTGCCTTTACAACCAATAGCATGAGGGCCGATGCTGGTATTGTTATATCTGCCTCTCACAACCCATTTCAGGA
>JGI10211J34971_10003437_pt1 | contig 12680 bp, 13 predicted proteins | sample Etolagsediment_FD_34971 | JGI IMG/M metagenome (IMG submission 34971) | reverse complement strand
CAAACGATTATGGACCTCCAACGCGCAGAGTCCGCAGGGATACCAATACACTCTATCATAACGACCATATACAACGCATTCGAGATTGAGGACCCGCCGTCGTTCGACACCGTTAAGGAACTCTTACTAGAAGAGTTCAGTGAACAGAACGTTGAAAAGAAATCGGAAAAAATAAAGAAGCTGATATGCGACATGGTAACCATGCGAAGGCTGAAGGAAGAACTGGCGGATGAATATTTAGATAAGAAATTCGATATAGTCAACGAACGTTCAGAGTGCATGAAATATTTCGGGAAAAAGTACGGAAAGAGCTATTCCGGTAAGGTATTCCGATTACTGATGGACAACTTCGCCGGCGATTTCGCTTGTGCTGATTGTGGTAAAATGTTCAATTACAGTCGAATGACCAAGGGCCGGAACAGTTTGGTGTGTAAGGCCTGTGGAAGAAAACAACTTTCGAACAAGAACCGGGCCAGAGGAAAAGTGGACTCGATGCTCGTTACTCTGAAGAACGCCAAAAAAGAGATGCCGGAGAACGAAGATGCAATACAACAGTTCTTCGAAGCGTTGTTCTTAGCCGTTGACAGCCTACATACCGATGACTACCTAACCGATGATATTATGACAGCGGTCCTTGATATTTCCGAAGAGATTAACAATTATCAAGAATTATATCTAAAAGATGATACGACACATAAAGAGTTACTGAAAGAACTCAATAAAATAATCCTGAATGTTGAGAAACTGCGACGTAAAATAAAATAAAATGACGCTCATATTTGTTTGGTGTAAGCAGAAGCGGGCTAAGGTTTGGTAAGGTCAGGTTCAGTTTTGTCGTTCTGCATAATTTGAGCATCATTGGTTTCATCGATAGTCTTAAAAAGCTCAGTGAACATTTTTTTCATTCTTTCACTATGAACAATGCTCTTGTATTCTTTTTCGATATGAATTATATTATGAAAAATCACGAAGAAATGTCCAACGAAGTTCAGAGCCAATAATAAACCAAAATAAACATGAACATAAGTAATCAGCATATATAAACCGATTATGTATATGAGTTTAAGAAAGAAACCAGCCATATATCCGGGGAACCTCAACCATTTCCATTTGTCCTTGTCATAGTAGATGAATATTTTCAAGAGTTTGTTCTGCTCCTCGAACTTCATGTTTCGAACACCGTTCAATATCTCGATTGCTGTAATGGTCTCAAGCATATCTATATATCCGAACAACAGCGTCAGCAAGAACATCAGGTCCCAGACGGAAATCATCTCAACCACCCCATATATCATGAATTACGAATAGCCGGGAAGCTCTCTGTCCTCGTCATCTTCGTTCTCATCCTCTTCGTCATCATCTTCTTCTGAAATCTTGGCTTCTTTCACCGTGTCAAGAGCATCTTGAAGTATACGAATCACACTATCCTTATCATCATCGGTAAGATTATTGGTTATGTCCCTCTTTGTCTTGTGTAAGCCGGGGACGATGGTTCTTGTCTTTACTTTATTATCGTCGCTTTCGACGATGATTACTATTTTGTCCACTTCATATAGCACTCCAGCCTCATAATGCAACCTTTCAGTATAGGCATTGAAGCCGGCCCTAATCAGCGATTCTATGAAATACGTTCGGGTCATTTCATGCGCTAAGAACAATTTTTTCTTGACCTCGTCATCTGAATCATCGGAATCGTCCTTTGCACTAAGTGATTCACTCACATCCACGTCAGAGAATACGTCCAAACCGCCCTGTGATATATCTATCTGGTTATCAGCATCGACGGCATCATTTTCCTCATCGTCATTATTTAACTTCGGGCACCACTCCGGAATTTCACCCGGGTCGTAAATTTTGCGATAAACAAACATACCTTTATGTCTATGTATGCATCTACAACAATAATATCCGTTGGAAACACCGTGTCCATTATGGTCTTTTACATCAGGGCAACCGAGACATGACCTTCCCTCAACGAAATCATCTTTCTCTTCCTTGGATTCATTCATTTAAATCAACTCATTTCTCTTTCCACATCAGGTGTAATAAATCTTTCATGACACTTCCGGCAATACCATTTACCGGGGTTATGTTTATCCTTTAATATATCGCCGTTCCCACAAGCAGGACAGGTATAGACATATTCATCCTTTCGCATCAGAACTTCACTCCGGAAAGTGTTTTGGTGTCTATTACTCCGTCAATCGTTCTTACCTTTTCTGTAACGAATCGGCCCAGTGTTTCAAAGTCTTTGACCTCCACATTGACAATCAGGTCATATTCTCCGAACAAGGGATGTACTTCTTTGACCTCTTGTAGTTCATTTAGCTTAACTCTTATCTGGGGCTCCATGCTCAAGCGTGATGTTAGCAATATAAAACCTATCATTGGTTCACTAAAAGCCTTTTCTCTCTTAAATAGTTTTTTGATGAAGGAAAAATATATATGTCATCTCGATTATCAAGGATTCATGAACATATGCGGTGTTTGCAATAGAGAGATTCCGGTTCAAGAGATAATCAGAAAATGTATGGACTGCAAAAGAACATTATGCGTAAGATGCATACGAGCCAAGTACGGTTCTTTTCAAGAGTTCCTGTGCGACGATTGTATCGAGTTTCATAACCGACGTAATATGGTGTTCTTCAAAAACTGTGAAATCATAGACAGTAAACCCGGCCATCATGAAAGATGGGCGGTGGTTGACGATAACAACAACATACCGATTTTGAACATAAACGACGTAGAGATGCTTGGAGCTAGCCCGTTCATCGACCAAGTTTGTACATTATCTGATAGATTCAGAAGTTCCCCATATCCCGATTTCAAATGCTATATAACAAGAGTAAATCTCCCGGAGGACATCGAATATAACATGCTCAAAATAAGTAGGAATATGACGAACCCCGACGAGATTCGGATAATCGGTCTTGTAAGCACCTCAAAATCAGCCTATGAACGGTAAATATTCTTTAAGGCCGAGACCTATCAACAACACGATTATAGAAATTCTGATGCCCCATTCAAGAACGGATTTCACTATCTCAAAACGTTGTTTCCCTCTTATACTACCGTTCTCGACGAGCTGTTTTATAAGCTCCTGCATGAACTTTATATTATCCTCTTCGACCTTCCGTGCGGTCTCTGTTTCAAGTTTAAGCTCGGATAATCGGTCCGTATTACTTCGAAGGTTATTATTGAGTTCTCGTATGTCTTTCCGCATTTCCCGAATTTCATCAACATTTCGATTAAAATCATGAAGACCTTTTTCTAAACCGTTAAAATGCTCTTCGATTTCGTTTAGTTTTTTAATGGTTTTATCAGACATTGAATGCACATCCGAAAATTATGGTCTAATGATATATTTCGCGCCATTTCTTGCCGTTCCGTTTATGCATCTTTATGTAATTCGACAATTCGTTCGTAAGCTCGGCCCTGTGTCTACCAGCTTCCTTTAATTGCTCCTTTAATGATTTATCATCTTTTTCCTTGGAAGACAACGCAACACCTTAACGATAGTTATGTATTCATATTGTCGTTTTACCTATATTAAGTTGACACCAGAAAATATTTAAGGGCGTTCACATATTATATCAACAGCCATGTCAGTTGTTGATATCGTGATAATCAGTTATAATGGACTCCTCGTTCCGCAAGCTGTAGAATCACTTGAGTTTCGCATGAACAACGTCGATACCAACATAATAGTACAGCAGGCCAAACAAAGCATACCACTGAACGTTAATGCCGGATTCGAACGCGTTAATACCGACTGGTGGGTACTTTTCAACGATGACTGGGAAGCACTCGATGACGGCTGGCTCGATAAATTACTTCAGTTTGGCGAGTCCGACCCGGAGATAGGGTTCGTATCATGTCGGATAATGTTCGACGACGGAACTCTGAACCATGCAGGATATTTCATATCGGAGAATGGTATCGCCGGAAACAAGAAACGAGGGAAGCCGGACACTATGCTCCCTGACGATTATCTACGTTACGCTCATCCGATACTTATACGTTCAGACATGTTCCGAGAACTCGGCGGGTACGACTCAGATACTTTTAAAGGTAGCCAGTATGCAGACATAGACTTCGTTTACCGCGTGGGGAAGTCGCCCTGGAAGATTTTCTTCGCAGGCTCTGTCCGACTCCTACATCATTACCGGATGAACAAGACGACCAACGCTGTGAAAGAACGCGTTAGATACGAGAACGAAACAATGTTCCGGGCAAAGCACGGGTTCAAAAAACAGAAAGGATATCTGAAAAAGAAACAGGTCCACAAGCGAAAACGTAAATAGCAGACATACCAATCAACAGAGGGATTCAAATGCCGTTATGTCCAAATTGTGAATACCTGAACGATTATCAGCCAACCTTCTCACCACCGGATGCGTTAACTGTCATACTTGCAGTGATAATGTTCTTCATTATGCTGGTAATGATATTCGTAAGTGTTGCGGGGGCCATGATATTATTCTCCTTTGTTCTATTTGGTTGCGTCATTTCCGGTGCGATAATTGTCATAGAGGACAAAATTAACTACAAAAATGTTGTTAGATGGCGTAAATGTACACGTTGCGGAAATTTGTATCGGACCATTGTAAGACGGAAGAAGAGCATCAATGACAGAATCAATCTTTGATGGCCATATGAACCAGGTCATCGAACTTTCCGTCTTTGTAATACTTCTGTAATCCTTTGACCTGACCGATGCGGATGCCCATTTCTCGGCTTATCATAGACAACGTTTTTTCCTCAATCAGTCTTTTGCGGAGAAATTCGACCTTCTTATCGTCGTCCCATTTGGACGCATTCCCGGAAGAAGAGGATATCGTGTTGTTGGAATCATCTTTCTTTCGAGTATCTTCAGCACCGCTATCTTTATCAGTATGGGCACTGTCATCATCTGTGTCTGAGTCGATGAACATTATGTCATAAAGGCATTCTATCATGCGGTAAATGCAATTGCTCTCATAATTATTAAGAATAACGATGGTATCTTCCTGAAACCCGCTTCTGACACGACGCCTTCGCCACAGCTCCATAGAGCTGTCATTATAGTTGGTCAAGTAGAACATCTCGTTATCGTTCTTTCCAATTAGGTAAGTATCACCTTTACTGAGCCTGCCACCGTATTGTCTATCTTGAATATCGCTTACATATTCTATTTTTTTGAACATCTCTGAATCGTAAGCGCGCTGTATGAAGTCTTTACCTATACGTTNCATATTATGTTCTCCCGTTATCCACATTATTATCAAGAAAGAGCTCTTCACCGGCGTTGAACCAAACAAGAACCGTTANCATGTTCGAAAGAGCGCTTCTGTCATCAGTAATATCCGTCCGTGATTGCATGGTTTCAAGAAGCGAGCGTATCTCTGAACGAATATCGTCAATGCTCGAACGTTTTAAATAATCACGTAATGATTCCGATTCCCCGCCCGGATAGCGTATCTTTATCCTGCGCGACAATGCTTTAATGCTCTTGATTTGAACACCTCTACTATGTTTAATTATATATTTATTGCTTTATATAACTTTGCCGTCTTCGCTATAACCATCATATTAACTATAAATAGGAAGAAAAAGAATAAAGAAAAACCAACGGAGCCTATACACTATGCCAGAATCCCTTTCTAAGAACGAGCTCGTCATGAGCCATATCATAAGCAAATTGAAAGGCTCTAATGAACCGCAGGATATAAACCTATTGTATGAGAACATAATACAAAGCGGAAAGTTCAGGAACTTTCTCACATCGAACCGGTGGAATGCCATCATACAAGAGCTCATACGTTCCGGAACCATAGATAAACAGGAAAGCACGGTCAAACTTATCAGGAGGGTCAGGAACCTATCGCAAAGGGATATATTAGCAAGAATTATAATGAAAGGCCGGGGGGTATATTAATAATGAGCAAAGAATACATGGATTACGACCTTCAGACATCGGTGGATACGAAAAACGCCGTGAAGCTACAGATAGTAGGTATGACCAATGATGGAAAGAAAGACATCTTGAAAGAGTTCAATGACGAAGTATCTTTTGCCGGGTTCTCAGCCAAGACGAACTTTCGTGCTACTGACAAAAAACCAAAAGGAAGCAGTAATGGTCTGAAAATAGCCGGTGCTTTTACGCTGGGCCTCGTTACCGGTGGAACCGTTGTATTTTTTGTAATGAGGTCGAAATATGAAAAAGAGCTGAAGGAGCTACGAGCATTATTACCACCGGAGCAATATTCTGCACCGCCCCCTCAACCTCAACGACGTCAGGCATATCCAGATGATGACCTATCTCAGTGGATTGGCGATTATGACGATGATATTTTCGCAAGGGATTGATTTCTATGATAGACACGGAAGATATTGATATTGAAAGCAGGGACGAAGATATATTCGATAAGTTACAACAATTATTGGGAAACGATATGGCCATGAACTTTATAAGTAATAAGTTTGACGGTATTGACAACTCTGAAATACGTGAGGTCGTGGAACCGTTGATTGGTGTGCTGAAAACACAGGGTGTGGAAATGTTCTCCGCCGGAGACGAGGTCCGGGCAGAGGCGTTGCAGAAGTACGTTAATAACGCAGGCTCGTACTTCGGTATACTCCAAGCGTTCTGGCCGGCCTTGAAAAAACTGTATGATTCGTTCAAGTCGGCAAAGCGTAAGGAGAAAGGTCTGACAGATGAAGACTGGAACCAGATGATGTATGAAGATATAATTCCCGAACAATATAACAATATCGAACAGCAAAACGGACAGGGTCAAGGCATAGACCCGAACTTCCTGGCGCAACAGCAACAGCAAGCACAAACCCGGAATCCTAACATGCAGAACTTTGGTTCGCAACAACGCCAAGCAACAAAACAGAAAACCGGACTGACCATCGAGAGTATGTTGAAGAACCACGCATCTAAGTTCGGGACCGATGGTATGGACAAGGTCGTCCAAGACTTACAACATGTTACCAAGAACGAACTTGATTTCGATGACGAAATGTATGGATATCAGAGAATTGATAACGGTATGGCCCAAGGTCAGCAACGACAGAAACTTCAAGGGCAACAACGGCAACAGCAACATTCCGATGATACAGAGGATGGATTTAAAGACATGACGTTCCAGAGTATGATAAACGAGCATTACAGAAAGTTCGGCGGAAGGGAAGAAGATATGAAAGGATGGAACAAAATAAAGGAAGAGACACAGAAACTTGGCAGAGCTATGAACGTTAATATAGACGTGGACATCCCTGACGCATTCGGAAATTCCGCATCGGGACCGACCGCGCAACATTCAAACGCCCCTGCCCCTTCTACGAACAATCCGCCAGCAGTCATTGACAACAATAGTAACGATGCGGAATCTGAAATCAGGGAACTGATATCCGGTGACGATTTAGAATTCGACATGGCCGGCATGGATGATATGAACGACTCCTTTGAGCGTGCTTCGTCAGATAAAGACAACTCGTCAACATCGACAACTACACCACAGCCAAAGCATAACCGTAATAAGAAATTCGGTGATATGCCCGGAAAAGGTGGATTCAATAGAGAAGAGTTCATTTGATTTGATTTGAATCAGGGTGATATACTTGGCCGAAACCGATACTAATGACAACAAGAGCATAAAGATGAACTTTGATAAAGTGAAAAGGATAAGTGTTTTACCGAGCGCTGAATATACAATCGATTCACAGATACTCCTGAACCTCGGCAGGTCGTTCGAGGACAGCAACGATAACTTCTTCGGAACATCAGTATTCAAGATGGGCGATGAAATCGGCGGGAATAAGATACTGTCTATAGCTACTGACAAAACAACAGGGTCAACGGAAATCCTGTTATCAAATTTCGATATAATAGTCTTTGAACCGGGAAAGAATCCGGTTATAGACGACAACGATGCCGATTATATTCGGAACAAGCTATGGGAGAACCCCGGAATAATAGCCATTCGAGCATCTCAGGATGAAGTTCAATCGAGCCCCGATTACAGTCTGAAGTCTACGATACCTGTGAACATGAATAACAGTGAGATACAAGATATGTATACATCGGCCCTGGATAACGAAGTAAAAGAGTTTTTGATGTCGCATGTAGGCGATGTCAAGGACAGCATTGCAGAATCGATACAAAAACGTGCGTTCCCGTCGCTGATAGACGAAGAATGGTTGCGTAATAGATTCTTGCAGACATCCTCGTTCCTGACGGAGATGTTCGCATTCCCTGACGAACTAACCCGTGAAGCCGTGTTATCGGTTTTCCTTACAAAGGGCGGTTCGTGCCTATTATCGGGTATTCCGGGAAGTGGCAAAACCGTAATGACAGAACTTGCAAGCATTTTGTTCATAAACGGTTACGGATTCTCCAGCTACGAATATCGTGCGCCGGTTAAGGACGTTATCAGCGGAATGTATCCTTACTTCATATTCGTCGACCTGAACAACTCTGGCACGGACAAAGGCAACATCATGCTTCGTCCTCCCACGAAATCCGAAATCGAAAAACCTGAGCGCAGGTGGTGTATCGTCCCTAATGTACAGACAACGAGCGAAACACAAATAATCCCTGATAAAGATATGAAGCCTGACCGGTTCAGGGAGATATACTCTGCATTGATTCGAAAGATGTCCGTTGAAGAGCGAAAAATGCTCGACGATGCGCTCAATAACGGACTATTGATAGGTTGTTATCATGGCCCGATGGTCACACAGAAATACTCCATCAACCGCATCGGTGATAATTTGACCGATTGGGAAGAACAGCGCTTCGATGACGAGCTATTGATGGCAGAAGGCGGGATTCTTGAAAATGAATATTACACCCGAAGCTTGTTATACAAAGGAGAGCAGGGATATGAAATAGGTGACGAAGGCGAGCGTATTGAAAAACCATCGCTCTATATCAGTGATGTAACATATGATATGGCCCGATACCCGGACACCGGAAAACTGGTTAAGTGGGAAAAAGAGGTCGAGGACGAGGTCGAATATATTGAGCATGAGGCAGAAACGAAAAAGTTGAAAGAGGACCTTCGGCTTGGTACCATTACTGATGACGAACAAAAACAGAATGCTGAATCACGAATAACCGAAATTTCAAAGATGCGAAGCCATATCCATCGTATGCGGGACCTTCCGAGGAATACGTGGGAGGAGGAATATCGTGCGGGGCGGAAGGGAGAACTCTCTGACACGGAGCTTGAAAACATAAACGAAAAGTATAACGGACTGTATTCCGACCTGATGTATCTCGTTACGGTAATTACGAACACCGATAAACACATAACCATCAAGAATGCCCGTACCGAGGACGAGATACTCGACGAGATGAAAATGGATATAGGTATAACCACGTGTAGTGAGAACAAGACCCCCGAAGAGATTCTGTATACCACAGAAATCACGATGGTCACGGACACTGATGCCATTGGAAGACCAATGCAACAGTACGTCTTCAAGCCTGCGCCGTTGGACTTCGTATGGAAGCCCGGAAAGTTCCTGAACGAGTTCACGAGGGCCGATAAGGACTTCCAGGACCAGTTGTTATCGCTCCTTGACCGTCGAATGGTCGAGCATCGGGGACAGCGGTTCAAGTCACCGAGGTTCATCCTGTTCGCCGATAATAACCCGCATAAATTGCTCACGGCCCAGATAGACTGGGCTCTGTGGGACAGGCTCGATATGGAAATAATGATGAAAGGTGCAAAGTTGGGGACAAAGGATATGATTCTGTCGAAGAGCTTTGGAAGGGAAGACCTTCGGCTTGGAAAGACGAGAAAGAAGCTTGGGATGGAGGAAGAGCTCCTTGAGCGCATACATCTTGCAACTCTCTACTTGAACGATTTTGACCGTTCGCGTATCTTCCGGGATACTGGAATAATCAAAAAGCCGTCAGCCATTGACCGTGAAGGGGTGATACCGTTGCGTTTCCGGGAATTAAAGCAAATTTGGAAATACGTCGATAGGGTGTCCATGCCCCGCAGGGTATTGCACACAGTATTCCTGTTGACCGCCAGCATGAACCAAGCGTGGTATATGAAACGCAGGGAGGTCAACAACCCTAATGAACAGGCAAAGATGATTCAGTTCCCCGATACGGAACTCGTCCCTAATAACTTCGAGCCTTACAAAACAAAGAGCGGTGTCAAGCTCGAAGACAGAGATTTCATACTGGACCATTCAGTATTATCTTTCGCAGATGAGTTCATGGCCTTTTCAAGTATAATTTCGAACGTAGGCATCGATAAGGCCAAGGACCAGTTCCCGCTCGGTATCACTCGTCCCGTTGGTATCCGGTTCGTCATATCACTGTTAAAGATGGCAAAATCGCTTGCGTGGCTTCGCCGGGGAAAGACAGAGGTGACCGAGACCGAGGTTTATGATGTGTTCCCATTAGTTGGTAGTCATCGATTGAACCTGATGCCTTTCGGTGAGGAGCGTTTGGCGGGTATCGATGAGACAATGATGAGATTATTCCCGAACATACAGGATTACCTTAAGTATGGAATAGTGGAGAACTGGTGGCGACCGAGAGCAAAACAATATCTCGATTATTATGACGACCTTGAATCTGTAATAGACGCCGGGTTCTTGAACGTTGATGATTGTCCGCCGTCAGGGATAGCAAGTGCCGGAGGAAAATGCAAGATAAAGGTCAAAGGAAGCTATAACGTGAGCAAGGAACGTGAGTCACAGGATGTGCTTTTCTTGGATATACAGAATGCTGTAGAGTTCACAAAACGTTATTCTCCGGAGTATAGGAAGCACTTGAACGACAGGATGCGTAAGATACAGCAGATAGGCGCTTCGAACTATTATCCCAAGTTCCTCGATGTCGCAAAGGACGTCATACACAAAACGGACATGAACGAGGACCCAAAGAATCCGGGTGTCTATGATTTACCTATGTTATTATTCCCACGCGATGGCCATCGCCTGATGTCGGACATAGACGACCTGCGCTGGATTTTTGACGAGAACGGTCATATGATAAACTTGAGCACTGTCGATACTCGGCCGGAAATGATGACAAAAGTAGCGTTGCCCGTCTTGGATTCTTATAAGAACTATATATCAGAAGAGCCGGGGTTCAATACCATTGCAGAGCTTGAATCTACCATTACGAATCTTCAGGGCATACATTCATTGATAGTGACGATAAACCGCGTGCTTGAAATCGGCGATACAGGGGTTCTGAGCACGGAGATAAAGTCGGCGTTTGACACGTTCATGAAGAATCGAAAGACCGAAGCCAAAATCTCGAAGATGAGCGTCGAACAGGTGATTAAGACTATAATGAAGCATATCAACACTATTAATATCGAGGAAAAGTATAAATTGAAACAGACCGGTGTTGTCGATGCTGACCCCGGCGTTCTTGAGGTTAAGTTCAAACCCGATATAAGCGAGCGTTTCATCAGACTCAAAGCCCAATCAATGAACGAGCACCTATTATGGAACCATATCCGATTTGGTGACCCTTTCGAAAAACGCCGGCAGTTGAGCAGTGACGACCAGTTGAAGTAACCGGTGGCGGTCTCGAATGTTTGTCAAGCCGATGTCATCTTACGAATGTCCCGTTTGTGGCGCCAGTACGTCGGATGTTATTTGTCCTTACAGTATATCGGGGTCATTCAAAGGCAAAGGCCGGCCTGAACATCGAACGTATGATAAATTATACAGTACTGAGCGCAGTAATCCTTATTGGGACACCGTTGACGGCGTTGAAGGCTTCCGATTGCGGTGGACACAGACCGAGCTTTCATCTATTTTGACAGAAGTGTCATCATTGACAGGCCACACAGTTATCCTGTCCTCGTCTTACGTTTCACCTGCCGAGTGGCCGGAACGAATATTCTTCACCCCGGAACATACGTGGGGTCTTACACGCGATGAGGTGTTTGCTCTGTTGTGTATCGAACTTTATAAGGGCATTGAATTCCCGAAGGACTCTAAAACGGTGGACAAATGTCTGAAACTATTCGCTGTGAACAAAATTCCGTCAGGGCTCCAGGAGCTTACCCTTGAAACGTTAGCATATCTTCGGAATATCCATTCATTAATGACATCGGGATTTGGCGACAGTAACTACCGAAGCTTCCGGAACGGTCTAATGCGGTTATTGTTTCGATATATCATCCCTTGGGAATATACGGAGTTCCTGGCCGATGACCGGCGATTGGATATTTCACCTATGATAGAACCATTACCGCCCATCGATGATTTTCCTAACATCTTCTTGTTGGATGACGATGCGCGCAGGATGGAATATTCAAAGCTTGAATCAAGGCATAGCTTTGACCGTCTGTTTTCGCACTGTATTATCATATGCTTATTAACGAGAACAATTCTTACCGTTGCCGAAAACTGTTTTGTGACATCAAATGGCTAATGTCCGAGTATGACCGCCATGATGTGTTCGGGTTTCCGGGGTTTATATACTTACCGGAGGACCGGCTCGTCAGAATTCTGTTCCTGTTCGCAATAGCATCATTGAGATATGACCGGAACGACAGGTCGATTTTGTTCTTGACCCAAAACCAGGTCTTATCATCGACGATTTCGCCATACTCAAAGCCTACAACGGACATAATAGATTCGAACAACGGCAGGCTGTGGGTCAGGAGATATATGTACCGGAACGTTGAGATACACGACGGTTA
>JGI10211J34971_10003436_pt1 | contig 12681 bp, 23 predicted proteins | sample Etolagsediment_FD_34971 | JGI IMG/M metagenome (IMG submission 34971) | reverse complement strand
GATTTAGACTTTGCGGGTGATTCAGGCACAGGTGCTGTGGACTTAGATTCTCAGTCTTTAACCATTGCGGGTACTGCTAACGAGATTGAAACCTCAGCAAGTGGACAGACCATAACCATAGGCTTACCATCGAGCGTAACAGTAGGCACATTAACAGCCACTACTTTAGCAGGTACACTTTCAACAGCAGCCCAAACGAACATTACTTCAGTAGGTACGTTATCAAGTCTTGCAGTAAGTGGGAATCTTACAGTAGATACGAATACGTTATTTGTAGATGCTGCTTCAAATAGCGTAGGGATAGGAACGAGTAGTCCTGCTACAAAGATTGATATAAGTAACGAGGTTAATGCAACTGCTGTTGGTGATTCAATCTTAACAGTAAGAAACACAAGGGTTAATACGGGTTCGGGGGCTTCTAATATTCGATTTATAACAAACGAGGTTGGTGGAGCAACACAAGACAATAGAGCGCAAATAGGTGCAGAGTATGATGGCTCAAATGGTGGTAGATTAATATTCTCTACTGCTCAAACATCTACAAAGGCTATCACAGAAAGAATGCGCATAGACTCAAGCGGTCAAGTAGGGATAGGGGGTTTACCACAAGCTACAGTAAGAACTTCTCTTTGGGGTTCAGGAAGTACATCTTCAACATATAGTTTAATATGCTATAATAGTGGAGGTTTTACATCTCTTGTAGTTAAAGATGACAGAAGCGTGTCAATAGGTGGAGATTTGTCTTTTAACAATGGCAGAGGTATAGACTTTTCTGCAAGCGCAGGCGGAGGTGCTACCTCTTCTTTACTTGATGATTATGAAGAAGGGACTTTTACTCCTACTGCTGCGGGTACAGATACTATTGGCTCGACAACGCATACAAACCAATACGGATATTATACTAAAATAGGCAGACAGGTTAGTGTTACTATTTTTATTTCTTGGTCTGCTCTTACAGGAACAGGAAACTTACTAATAGGTGGACTTCCTTTTACTATTGGAAGTTTTACCGAAAACTATCCTATGGGGGCTTGTATAACTTCAGGCTTAAATTGGAGTGGTGGTACATATTTACAAGTTCAAGGATTAGTAAATAGTCAAAATATGTGGATTGTTTACGGTATTGATGATGGAAACGCAGGTGTTCAACAATGTGTGAATGAAAGCGCAAATGCTCGAATCAGTTTAACTTACTTCGTATAAATAAATATAACTATGGCACTTACAAAACAAAAAGTACAAGACAAAATCGAAATCGTTTCTGAGTTTAAACACATTCAGATTCGCTATGCAAATCAAATCGTAGAAGACGGTACTGTTATTTCTTCTGCTTTCGAACGCACCGTAGTATCTTGCGGTGATTACGATAAGGCAGACGAGCATAACGTCAGAGCAATCGCAGATGCGGTTTGGAACGCTGATTTAATCGCAGCCTACGAGGCGCAAATTGCACAGCCTATCGCTGAAGAAGTGGTTGAAGAAGCTGCTGCTGAAGAAGCTGTAGAAGAGTCTGTTTCTGAGGAAACTCCTGCGGAATAATTTAGTATCTTAGTAGGGAATTTAAATTCTTTATTATGAGTAAAATTACAGACCAAGAGTTGGCTCAACTCAAAGACCAAGAGTCNAANAAAGAGCAAATCCTAAGAGAAGTAGGAATCTTAGAAACAAGAAAACATCAGTTCCTACACGCATTAGACCAAGTCTTAGAGGAGCAAGACAAGACTAAGATAGGTCTTGAAGACAAGTACGGTAAGATTAATATTGATTTATCAGACGGGTCTTACTCCCCAATAGAGGAATAATTAACGGGGGCTTAATTGCCCCCTTTTTTTGACTATGGCAGTAGATGTATCAAGAATACCGAACAATAGTAAGTTCGACCCTGTAAGGGAAGCTATATTAGACTTAGAGCAAGAAATCTCAAGTGGGGTTGCGGGGGTCAGTAGCGTAAACAACCAAACGGGTGCAGTAACTATTGCTCAAGGGAGTAACGTATCTATCACCACTAATAATGGTGTGATTACTATTTCTTCTACTGCGTCAGGTGGGGGTACTTTAGAGGGTGAACTAACTTTAGCAGCAGGAGACGGTATTGGACTGTCTTCACCTTCTGTATTTGACGGGTCTACTGATTTAACCGTTACCATAACTAATACCGACAGACCTAACGATGGACAACTAAACATCATAACAGGTGCGGGTATTTCTACAGCAACAGGTGAGACGTGGACACAAAAAGACATTGACTACTCAATAGACACAGCTACTTGGGCATCATCAGCAGGGGCTTCTTTCTCTGCGAACGCTTTTGAAGACGCTAACATAACCATCGAGCACGGTAACACCTCAGATGTTCCTAATGTGGTAAATGTAGGTGGTAATGTTATTCAGTCAATGGGCTTCGACCAATTCGGTCACGTGCAGTCTACTGCTTCTGTTAATTTAGATAATCGCTATTTAATATGGCGAAACATTCACACTACAAATGATAACAGAACCGCTACTGCTTCGGTCTATAACGACACATTAGACTTTAAAGGCGCAGGGTCAATAGCTGTTACAAAGAGTCCGACAAGTGACGAAATAAGATTTGGATTAGCCGTATCAGATATTCGCTTCGAAGACGGTAAAAGAGTAGCGAGAGGGTTCTTGTATTGGCAGGGTAATACTGTTCCTACACCTGCTGATTTGCCTTCTAACGCATCTTTTAGCTTTGACTCATATCTTATCACTACGGGAACGGAAGATTGGTTAGAGATACCTCCTTTTACGGGATATTCTTTAACTACTTATTACATCACACGCTATACATCTATTGACGATGGCGCAGGTACTACTGCTTCACGTTCGGTAACATTCGGAAACCCACAAGAGGCAACGGGATTTGAAGGGCCTGTTACGTTTAACTCACTTGCTGAGGAGTTAGGTTCTAATGGTTTTACCATCATTGACGGGGGAAGGGTTAAAACGGGTCAGATACAATCTATTGGACTAAATGCTTCTGAGTTTGACCAAGGCTTATCGGTTTACACCCAACAAGGGTCTTTCTTTAACTTAGGAACAGGAGACATTGTAACACCTGAATTTTCTGTAGTAGATGACCAAGCATACTTTAGAGGCAATGTGTTTGTCGGTCAAAATTTACTAACGGAACAAAACACGCTAAACTCTAACACAACCGTAAACGATGTAAGCGGATTAGGAACTTTAGCAACACAAGACACAGTAGCAGCTGCTCAGATAACGGGATTGGGAGACCTTGCATTAGAAGACTTCGTTAATGCCAACACTCAGGTTACGGGATTAGGAGCATTAGCACTATTGGACGCAGTAACAACCAATCAGGTGTCGGGTCTTGGTTCATTAGCTTTATTAGACACCGTAAGCACAAACCAAGTAACAGGCTTGGGGTCTTTAGCTGTATTAGATACAGTTAACACAAATCAAGTGGTCGGTTTAGGGGCTTTAGCGTCTCTTGATACGGTAGATACAAGTTTGGTTGTTGGCTTGGGTTCTTTGGCGGTTTTAGACAGACTCTCTACGGGATTGATTGACGGTCTTGGGGCATTAGGAACACTAAATACAATAGACTCTTCGTTTGTTACCGATTTGGGAACTTTAGCGACTCGTAACAACGTATCAGCGGGTGAGGTTTTAGGTCTTGGTGGATTAGCGGTTCTTTCTTCTATCAGCGCATCAGAAATACAGTCAGCAGCAGTTACGGTAGACGCTTTAGCTAACAACGCAGTCACCGAAGGTAAGATTGCAGCAAACGCAGTTACAGAGGGTAAAATAGTCGCAAATGCGGTAGTTTCTTCTAAGATAGCAGCCAATGCTATTGTTTCGGATAAAATAGCGACAGATGCAATTATTTCAAGTAAGATATTAGCGGGGGCAATCACAACGGCTAAACTATCAGCAGGAGCGGTTACAGCAGCAAAAATAAACGCAGGTGACTTAGCAGCGAATACTGCCTTTATGAATACCCTGCTTGCTACTAATGCGACCTTTACAGGAACTACTCAGGCGGGTGAGGTGACTATATCGGATAGCACCATTGAAATGAACAACACCTTTTCAGAACAGCCTACAATAGCGTTCTCTACTAATGGTCTTAGGTATGGTGAAATCATAGCGGGTAATTATCTTACCGAGTCTAAGATTAGCAATATATACCATTACCCATATCTTACTACCGCTTCAGGATTCCCTCATGGAAACCCCAATTTTTATATCGGTAGAGTTCCGCTTTCTTACAGAAGATATAATGAGTTCAGGGCGCACGCAATGTCAAGGATTCAGATTGGAGTAAATAGCAGTCAAACCTCAAGTACAGATACGGCTTATTTAGCCATAACTACATCGGGAACTTTTGTAAGTGGTTCGTTTAATGTATTAGGTACTAAAAACTTCTACATACCGCATCCTAAAAACGAAGGAGAGAGTCTTGTTCACTCGGCAATAGAATCACCTGAGGTAAACAACTTATATCGAGGAGAGGTTCAACTCGTGAACGGTAAAGCGGAGATAAACTTAGATGCGAACTTTAAAATGACTGACGGTACGTTTGTTCTGTTTAACAGAAAGTGCAACGTGTTTACCACCAATGAATCAGATTGGGATAACGTAAGAGGAAAAGTAGAGGGAAATATTTTAACTATCGAATGTCAAAACCCTGAATCAACAGCTACTGTTTCGTGGTTGGTAATTACTCAGCGATGTGACCAAAGCATTATAGATTCAAATAGTACAGACGAAAATGGCGAATTAATTGTAGAGACAAAAACAAATTACGAAGAGTAATCGTTATATAAATATACACACAATGACAATGGACAACAAAATATCGTTCGTAGCGGGATGGTTTTTAACCACCGCAAGCACTATAACGGCAGCGGGAGTATTCAATGCAATCATTTTAGGTCTCTTAGGGGGATTCTTTGGTCTCTTGGGTAAGGAGACTTATTTCTACACAAAGAAGGAGATAAAATCCATCGCACCAAAAGTTAAGGCTTGGTGGCAAAAATTAAAAGCCTATGTCGGGGCTAAATGATGACAGTTCGCTATCAATAAACATCAAGTGGCTTATACAGATAATCGTTCTTGTAGGCTCTGCTGTTTATATGTATTTAGGATTAGAGGGTCGCATTGAAGATAATGAAGACGAACTCAAGAGCCTAAGATACAATCAGAACACATACATCTTCCCTGACATTCGAGTCTTAGAATCTGAAGTAATAGACTTCAAGTTAGAACGGGAAAGAGTCAGAAAAGACATACAGCGTTTAAGAGAATTAATCGAATGAAATTTAAAAACTTTACTTACGATGAGTTTGACTCTCCCCTACAAGAAGGTAGTGGGCAGTTAATGTCTAATGAGTTCTTATCTATGTTAGACCATGCTCGTGATTTGGCAGGAGTTCCTTTTAAAATAACATCAGGTTACAGAGTCGAAGCTGACATCGAAAGATTGAGAAAGCAAGGATATAAAGTATCACCTACAAGTTCGCATCTTAAAGGAGTAGCAGCTGATATCGCTTGTACCAACTCAGCAGATAGGTTTAACATCATAGACGCTTTACTATCGGTTGGGTTTTCTCGTATAGGTATAGCAGATACATTCATTCACGTAGACAATGACCCTGACAAACCAATTTGCAGTATATGGACGTATTAGACAAAAAACCCTTTAATGAGACAAAGGTCGGTAAGCTATTAAACAAAGTCTTACCCGATAAAGGTGTTATAGGCGTTTTAAAGGACGTTTTAGACCTTGACGAAGACCTAACACCTGAAGATAAAGAACGTGCGTCACAGGCTCTTATTCGTGCTTATGAAGCTGAGGTATCAGATAGAGACTCTGCACGTAAACGAGAAGTAGAAGTTACCAAAACGGGAAAGTTTGACTTCTTATTTAACTTGACAGGTCTTATTGGGTTGGGTTCGTTTGCGGTTATCGTGTGGGCTATTCTTGCTTTAGAGATTCCTGAACCTAACAAAGAACTCTTCTATCATCTTATTGGTATTGTCGAGGGTGTTACCCTAAGTATTTTTGGATATTATTTTGGAACGTCTATGAAGGACGATAAAAAATAACTATATTGCGGTGTAGTTTAAGCGTCTAATAACTCGGTTCGGCTACATCTAAAAGGTGCAAGAATGGGAAGCAGACAAAGCACCACCTCAACCGAAAGCTAAACGAGGGTCTGTACTTCATAGGAGAAGTGGAATTAGCGAGCGTATTTAACCTATTAAAGATACGCACCCGTATGTGTCCGAACATCTCAAGGAAGCATATTTATGGGTATGGTACAGTAGGGCAACCTATACCCATTAGTGAACCGACAAACTCAGAAAGCATATCTAATCTTACTCTTTTATGGAACTTAAAGAAACAGTAGACAAAGTCATTAGAAGTCGAAAGACAAAAAAAGAGAAACTTGACATACTGTTTGAAATGGACTGTGTAATGTACACGAACTTAGGTACAGATAGCACAAAGACAGAGCGAGAGGAGACTAAAAAGAATAGTCGAATAATCTACAGAGGAATCAGAGAGATAGACTTCTATTTAGGATGTGCGTTACTAAGAACCCAAGATGATAAGAAGAAAGCCCAATAGGTCTAAGAAGCCTGCGCCCAAGAAACCATCACGCTCTAAGATAGTTCAGAAGTTAGATACTGTATTTTCTCTTTACGTTCGCACTAAGCACTCTAAAAACGGAGTGTGTACCTGTTGTACTTGTGGGAGAAAGTTTGAGATTAAGAAAATCCAAGCAGGACACTTTCAATCACGCAAGCACTATTCTACGAGATGGGATGAGTTAAACGTACACCCACAATGTCCTAAGTGCAATGTGTTTTCTCAAGGCGAACAATATGAGTACGCTAAGTTCTTAGATAGAACATACGGAGAGGGTACGGCTGATTCACTTGTGGAAAAGGCAAGAGAGATAGAAAAGTTTTCTCAGTTAGAACTTGAAAGCATGATAGAACACTATCAACAAGAGTTAAGAAGATTATCACGATAAACGCCAATAAATAACTATATTTACAACGGATGTCTTAATCTGTCTTTGTTGTATCTGAAGGGGGTAGCTGTAAAAAGTTGCTCCCTTTTTTTATCCCAAAAACTCAAAGTTTTTTATTCACGCTTGTTATTTAAAAATATTTGTGTATCTTGCTTAAAAATAAACACAATGACAGATTCACAAATGTACAATTTAGGACTCATTCCCTTAGAGGTGAGTGAAGCCATTAAGAACCGCACGTGCTTTTATAAGCAGGACGAGTATCGTTTGACACTCGAAGATGGAAAATTAGTATTAGAGATTTTTGACAAAGAAGAAAAAGAATATTATGACATTTGAAGAAGCAAGAATAAAAGCCTTAGAGGCGCAAATCGAAAAGCTGAACATCGAAATCATTAACTTAGAAATTAAAATTCAATTATTAGAAGATGGAATTAACAAGTAGAATCACATCGGTAGAACCCACAGGAACGTGGTCAAATGGTCAAAAGACCTTTAACAAGTTTAGAGTATGCTTTGCTAACGGAGATAACTTAAATTTCTTAGCGGTAAACGAGTTTAAAGGACAAGTTGGTCAAGACCTTACATATACTAAAAACGAAGCACAAGGTACAGGTAAGATTTATAGAGATAATAACTTTAGACCTAACTATCAGCCTGCTCAATCACCTAAGAAATCAGAAGACACTCAGACGTATATTATTCGTCAGTCAATGATTAAAGCTGCGATTGATTACCACGCATCTAATCATGGAAAGAGTGAAGGACAGATAATAGAAACTGCGAGAAATTTTGTAAACTTTGTAATAAATGGATAATATGAATATTAAAGGTAAGATTAAAGTTATTGGCGAAACAAAAATAGTCGGTAGCGGATTCAGAAAGCGAGACTTGGTTATACTAACTAACGATAAATACCCACAAAGTATTTTAGTAGAGATGACTCAAGATAATTGTGACTCACTAAATCGCTTTAAGCAAGGCGATGAGGTAAGTGTTGCTATCAACATCAGAGGTAGAGAGTGGACTTCACCACAAGGAGAAGTTAAATACTTTAACTCTATTCAGGGTTGGAAAATAGATTCAGATGTTGCTGAAGTAACAACTGCTGACCATTCTCCTGACAGAGAGGATGACTTACCGTTTTAGATAGGGGGGCTTAATGCCCCTTTTTGTTATCTTAGACAATAAAACCAATGATAGTAAACATCAAAGACACCTTAGACACATTAAACTTAGTACGCACAGGAGAATTAAAAGAAGGACTTAAATTAGGAATTGAAGAAATAGATACATACATAAGATTTAAACCCAATGACTTTAACCTCATTTTAGGACACGCTAACGTGGGAAAGACTCAGACGGTTCTTTATTTAATGTATCTGTACACTTTAAAGCACAATTTAAGATGGCTTATATTCTCAAGTGAAAACAAACCTTATTCGTTATATAAAAAGTTATTAGAGTTTGACACAGGTCTTGTAATAAATAAAATACCTGAAAACGAAATGCAGAGTAGACTAATAAGAATCGCTCAATCATTTCAGATAATTGACCCTAATGACCTTTACACCTATAAGACCTTGTTGGCTGAAGCTAAAAAGATAAAAGATAAATACGACTACAACGGCTTTATGATAGACCCGTATAACAGTTTAGTAATAGACTCTTCGGCTGCAAAGTTAGGAAAGCACGAGTACGACTATTTAGCAGCAACTGAGATGCGACAATTCTGTACAGAGCAAAACTGTTCGATATGGTTAAACGCACACGCTAATACAGAAGCATTAAGAAAGACACACGCAGCTTCACACGAATACGCAGGACACCCTATACCACCAATGGCTTCGGACATCGAAGGTGGCGGGAAGTGGGTCAATCGCTCGGATTCGTTCTTTGTGATTCACCGTTACCTCGCAAGCCCTACGGATTGGATGTACTCACACATTCACGTCAAAAAAATAAAGGACATCGACACGGGCGGTAAGCCCACAATGATGGACGAACCCATAAGATTAAGGTCTGTAAAGAACAACGTAGGATATGAGATAGATGGCAAAAACTTAGTTCAATATTTAAAAACTCAAAAATGACAATTTCAATCGGTAACTACAACTTACATTTTCAAATCGCTCCTTTGTATGGGGTGGCTTTGGGGTATCTATACTATGCCCCTGACTTAGAAGACGACTTTGACGAAGAACAAGAAGACAATTACGGAAGACATCAGCTATTATTTTTATTTGTTGGGCTGATTGTCGATGTATGGAGGTCTTAGAGAAAATCTATAAGAAACATAAGACTTGGTGTCAAATTGTAGAGTCTTTTGGTTGCAATCCTGAAACCGCTGAGGACATCGTCCAAGAGATGTATCTCAAGATAGGAAGATTAGTTCAAGGCGGTAAGGATATCACTTATGGAGATGACGTTAATCATTTCTATATTTTCAGAACCCTGACGACTATCTTTTTGGATTATAAGCGAAAGGAAAGTAAAACGGGTCTAATAGGTATTGACGAGTTAGAAATCCAAATAGAAGACTCAGAAGACGTGGAGTACGAGAAGAAATACGAAAAGGTATTAGAGGCACTATTAGAACTCTATTGGTACGATAGGAAAGTCTACGAGATAATCGAGAACGGAGAAAGTATTTCAGAGTTAAGCCGTAAGACTAATATTTCTTATTACTCGCTTTACAATACTTATAGGAAGGTAAAGAAGCATTTAAAGTCAAAACTGTGAAGACCTGCCCAAATTGTAATATCGAAAAGCATCCTGATGATTTCTTCAAAAGGTCTCTGTCGAAAGATGGTCTGCAATCTATTTGCAAGGAATGTAAGTACTCTCTAAAAAAAATGTATTACGACAACAACAAAGAGGCTCACATTAAAAGAACTTTAGATTGGAGGGATAAAAACAGAGAAAGATTTAACGAATACAGAAGAGTCTATAAAAAAAGTAAAAGAGAATCAGACCCGTTATTTAAATTAAGACACAATTTAAGTAACAGAACATCTACGGCTTTTAGGAACAAGAAGTGGAATAAAAATACTAAGACTCAAGAGATGTTAGGTTGTGATTACCAAACTGCATTTAAACACATAGAGTCAGGATTTAAAGAGGGTATGTCTTGGGATAACTTTGGAGATTGGCATATCGACCACATCATTCCATTGGCTTCTGCTAAAACAGAAAAAGAACTAATTGAACTGTGTCATTACACAAACCTTCAACCGCTATGGGCTGAGGATAATATTAAAAAAGGAGATAAAATAATCGCTTGTAAATTAGAATTATGAAAATAGGATGCTATATTAAACTCGGAACGATAGTCCACGCTATCACCGAACTATTAACCTTTGGTAACGCTTACTCAGTTGCTTACTTTATCGCAAAGAAGTTTGGTAAAGAAGACTGTGGCTGTATGCAAAGAGAAATTTGGCTAAATTGTCTAACCTGTAAATCGGAGTGCGAAAACTGAAAGTTTTAAGATATGAATGAAGAAGACTACAAGCTGTGGCTTGAAATACGACCTAATAAGACCGTTAGTTATTACCAAAGGGTAAAGATGGCGGAACTACTGACTAAGTATTTGAATTATAAATACAGAGTTCCCTGTGCGTGTCCTGCGAGCATAAAAGAGATAATCAACAAATTAGACAAATTAAATGAACATCGAGAGAGCAATAGTACAGATAATGAACTTGGACGGGTGGAATCTAAAGAGCCTGTCAGACAACAAAGCAAAAGGGCTAACACCAAAAGGCAAAACAGTAAGCCTAATACTAAGAGTAGAAAAAGCACCACATAGTCCTTACATCACAAAAAGAGATTACTTGGAGTTAATGTCAGATAAAGAGGAGATTAAAGCCTACTTCTACTCAGACCCTAAATTAAATTATTTGTATTGGGTCAATAACATCATAGTAGGAGAAGAAACTACTTTGACGACTGATACCACGTTATTCGGTAAGACTACAGCTATATACGAATTAGAACCTTCACAAGCACTTTTAACTATAGACAATGCCATTACCTAAACCAAAACCAACAGAATCGAAAAAAGAATTTGTAAGACGCTGCATGATGGATGACACTATGATTAGTGAGTTCCCTAATACAGACCAACGTTTTGCGGTATGCAACACTCAATGGGAATAATATACAAGCAACCCATATCAAACAACCTATATCGGAAGCTAAACAAAGACCGAACGCTTAACGCTTTCTTTCGCTCGGACAAGGTGGGTAAGTGTGTGCAGATATTTGACGACTATTACCAATCAGTAATTGGAGATATCAAATCTCAGGATTGGGAGAGTTATTACTTAGCAAGAGTCGACAGGGAGAAACTAATGCAGCCTGTAAAGTATTTAGAGAGTAGTTACAAGATGGTAACTAAAACCGCAGCTGATTATGTCTTTCATAGGGTAGTGGGTCAGACTTGGAACGGGATGGTCTACGAGTTGAGGTGCATCAAAACATTAGAAAACTTCTTCCCCAACCTTGAGTTCAGAAAAACACCTTACGACATAGACGAGAACTACTGCACCGATTGGGAGGCTTACAATGATGAGTTACTATTCGGGATTCAAATCAAACCTGAGTCGTATAGGTACATGAACAGTTCTTATCAGAACAAAGCTAAAGAGAGACACCAAGAGCAGGTAAAGAAATACCAAGAAGAGTTCAACGTACCGCACTTCTTTATCTATTATACAGACGGTAAGATGATACAGGACATTACCTTGTTTAATAAGATAAACACCTACCTCGCAATGAACATAAACGTTCACTTGTAATTTTTTTCTCTAAAGTTTGTTTATTAACTAAAGTTGATTATCTTTGGGCATGGACAAGTTAGAATCATTCAAAGACATTAAGTACCACGAGGACATCTTATATGTTCTTGGGTTAATCAAAGAGCAGAAAAGCCGTAAGCCTACCGAGACCATCGAGAAGATGAGCAAGTGTATGACTGACATCGCTTTTTATGTGAACCACCTACAACTCACTCGTGAGAACTACGGTGCGATTGTAAGAGACTTACACACTAAGAATCTAAGACTACAAGATGAAATCAGAGAACTTAAAGACAAACTCGAAGGCTACGAAGACGTGGACTTCAATACTACCGAAAAATGAAAAAACTAAAGACAGGACTAATTGTAACAAGCACCAAAAGAAACGGTGTTGAGAGAATCGAAGCCTACACCTCATCGGAGTGGGAATACCATCAGTTAGATTGGTGGAACAAAGCAAAGCAAACCATTAAACGATTTACAAATGGATGAGATTGTATTACTTGACGGAACGACTTGGGATAAAGCCGAACTGATTGAAACAATGAGAGACGATAGCTTTTACTACGGGTATCTTTCACAAGCTGCTCTTAGTTCGTCTTCACTAAAACTCTTATTAGATTCACCTAAGACGTACAAGTTCGTTACCCAATATGGGAATGACGAAAGCCAAGCATTAAGAGATGGGTGGTTATTCCATACGGCTATCTTAGAACCTGAGGTGTTCAGTTCGCAGATATTTGTAGATGTAGCTTCAAAGAATACTAAGGCTTTCAGAGAAGCTAAAGAAGAGCATGGTAAGGTATTTACTATGACCGAGAAGAAAGACGCAGAGAGGATAGCTGATG
>JGI10211J34971_10003435_pt1 | contig 12681 bp, 12 predicted proteins | sample Etolagsediment_FD_34971 | JGI IMG/M metagenome (IMG submission 34971) | reverse complement strand
GCCGGTACTTTTGTGGACCAGGAGGTTGATTGCCTCTGCTGGCTGGTTGAGACAGTACAAAGCAAAGTGGATCTGCCCCTGTGCCTGGACAGTCCCAATCCCAAGGCCTTGTCCCAAGCTATCAAACGCCACAAAGGCGAACCAATGATAAATTCCATTTCACTGGAAGAAGACCGCCTCCAATCCCTTCTTCCTGTTATAACCTCTCAGCCCTGTCACGTGGTCGCCCTGTGTATGGCTCAAACATCGATGCCCACCACCATTGAAGAGAGAGTCCAGGTCGGTTCGGAGCTTATCAACAAGCTAACAGATGAAGGGGTTCCTCTGGAAAAGATTTACGTGGATCCGCTGGTGCAGCCTGTTTCTGTAGACATTGGCATGGGAGTAGCCACCCTCGGAGCCATCAATGAAATCATGAAGAAGTTTCCGGGCGTGAATACCATCTGCGGCCTTTCCAACATCTCCTTTGGTCTTCCAGAACGTCACCTGATCAATCGCAACTTTCTAGCTCTTTGTATATCGTATGGTCTGTCCGCCGCAATTCTCGATCCGACCGACAATCAACTAATGTCAACCCTCCTTACAGTCGAGATGCTTCTCGGCCGGGATGAATACTGCGAAAACTTTATAGAGGCCTACCAAGATGGCCGCATTGTCGGAGGTTGATAGTCCATTAGTTAATAGTTGATGGTTGAGAGGCTGGTGTTGGAAACCATTTACCAGATAACCATCAACCATATAACCCGAAAGTAGTTCTAAGGAGGTTAAAAATGAGTGATTTTGAGTCATTGAGTGAATCTGTGATTAAGGGAGACGCCAAGACGGCGGTAGCGGAAACCCAGAGTGCCCTGGATGCAGGCAGCAATCCTAAGGACATCCTCGATAAGGGGCTAATTGTCGCCATGGATAAGGTGGGCGATAACTATTCAAAGGGGCTAATATTCGTCCCCCAGATGTTGCGCTCCGCCAAGGTCATGAACGAATGCATGAACCTGCTTGAGCCTCTGTTTAAAGAAGGTGATGTCACCTCCAAGGGGAAGGTACTCATTGGGACGGTCAAGGGCGACTTGCACGACATCGGCAAGAACCTTGTTTCCATGATGTTGGGTGGCGCAGGATTCACCATCACGGATCTGGGAGTAGATGTCCCTCCCGAAAAGTTTGTCCAGAAGACACAAGAGGTAGAGCCGGATATCGTGGCAATGTCGGCGTTGCTCTCCACCACCATGACAGCTATGCCTATGACCATCGAGGCGCTGCAGAAAGCCGGGGTCAGGGATAAAGTCAAGATCATGATTGGTGGTGCTCCCGTCACTGATCAGTATGCCCAAGAGATCAAGGCCGACTCTTACGCATCGGATGCAGGTTCTGCTGTGAGCAAAGCCAAAGAATTACTCGGCGTTTCTTGAAAGATTCTCTTATCATAAAGGAGTAGGCCATGAAACCGATAGAGATCCCCACCTTCCAACCTCGGCTGAAGATCCTGAACCGCGAACAGGCATTGGCGATTCACACTGCCGCCCTAGAAATCCTTGAAAAGACAGGGTTTAAGATGGAGCATCCCGGTGCCCTGGGAATGCTCGCCGATGCCGGGTGCAAGGTTTCTAACGGTGATTGGGTTAAGCTACCCTCTCACCTCGCTGAAGAGGCTTTACGGTCAGCCCCCAGGCAGATTGTCCTTTACGACCAGAAGGGTAATAAAACGATGCCTCTCGTCAACGGCAACCCCTTTTATGGCACAGGCTCCGACGCCACTTTCACCTTGGATTTAGAAACCGGTCAACGTCGCCGAGCTGTCTTAAAAGATGCCGCCAATTTTACCAAGCTTGTTGATGGGCTGGAGAACATAGCTTTTGCCATGTCTATGGCCAATCCTGAAGATGTTCCTGTAGAAGATATCTATGTCTATGTTTTTGCTGAGATGGTTAAAAACACCAATAAACCCATCGTTTTCATCGCAGACAGTGGTAGAGACATTGCTAAAATCTACGAGATTGCTTGCCAGGTAGCGGACGGCGAAGAAGAACTCCAGAGTAAGCCCTTTATGCTCAACTACTCAGAGGCCATCAGCCCGTTACGCTTCCCTGAAAACGTTATGGAGAAACTCATTTTCTGTGCTGAGAAGAGGATACCCATCTGCCTTCCATCTGGATCCAACGCTGGAGGCGGNGCNCCNGTCACACTTGCCGGAGCNATGGCTCTAGGGATCGCTGAAAACNTNGTAGGACTNGTTGTCCATCAGTTAGCTGGCAAAGGCTCTCCGTTCCTGTTTGGCCCCAATGTCAGCGTTTTGGACATGAGGTCCGCCGTGGTCTCGTATGGTTGTCCCGAATGGAGTCTCACTCAGGCTGCGCTTGCCGATATGCGTGATGAAATCTACGACCTGCCCATCTGGGCCTTCGCCGGAGCCTCGGATGCCAAAGTGATGGACGCCCAGGCAGGAGCTGAAGCCATGTTTTCCATCATCAGTGCCATGCTTTCGCGAGCTAACCTGATCCACGACGTCGGTTTTTTAGAATTTGGTACCACCTCCTCTCTGGAGATGGTGACCATGGCTAACGAACTGGTGGCTATGAGTCGCTTTTTCATCAATGGGATTCCTGTCAATGAGGAAACCCTGGCCCTTGATGCCATTGAAAGGGTGGCTAAGGAGACCGGTTCCATGTTCCTAACAGACGATCACACCTTTGAACATTTCATGCAGGCCCAGTTTCTACCGAAGCTTTTGGATCGCTCCCGTTACGATTCATGGGAAGAGGATGGGGCCATGGACCTGTATAAGCGGTGCAATATCGAGGCGAAAAGGATCCTTTTAGAACATCAGGTAGAACCCAAACCTGATGAAGTTCTTAAAGGAATCGATCAAATTCTCCACGGACGCTGATAAGGTGTTTAACTATGGGAACGAGTTTGCCATTTAACAGGCCGCTTACACCTGAAGATGCGAAGCAGATCGACCAAACGGGGCGCAGAATACTGGAACGTATCGGGATCAGAATAAATGATAGCACCTTTCTCGACACACTAAAAGCGGCAGGGGCCCAGGTCGATTATGAAAACCAGATAGTGCGCTTTGAACGGGACTGGCTTGATGAGGTTCTGGGTCGTGCTCCTTCCAAATTTATCCTCTACTCTCGAGATGGAAGAAATGACCTCCACTTAGGTGAAGGCAGGGTCCACTTCGGCAACGGCGGACGGGTATTTCGCATTCTCGACATGGGGACAGGCGGTTATCGTTACACCTTGCTAAGAGACGTGGCCCATACCGCCACCTTAGTGAATCACCTGGACTATATTCGTTTCTATATTATCGCCTGCCAGGCCCACAATGTAAAACCTCAAAACTATCATTTAAACGATTTCTTTCATGCGCTCAACTATACCACGAAACACGTGATGGGCGGTTGTGACAACTTGGAAGGCGTTAGGCAGATGTGGGAACTTGCCAGTCTCATAGCTGGAGGGAAAGACAGATTGAAAGAAAACCCCTTTGTTTCTGTGATCACCAATCCGATAAGCCCCCTTACTATTGATGGCAATACGCTACATATTCTTAATTTCTGTACTACACATGGCATTCCTGTCACCTGTGCGCCAGCACCCATTGCCGGGGCTACCGCACCCGCCACCTTGGCTGGCACCCTCTCCCAAATGCATGCTGAATCCCTGGCCGGGGTGGCTATCGCTCAGGTGTTCGCTCCTGGAGCCAAAGTGCTTTATGGTGCAGTCCCTACAACCATGGACTTACGGAATATGGAATTCTCCATGGGCTCAGTGGAGATGGGAATGATGAACGCTGCTGCAGTCCAACTGGCGAAGCTCTACAATTTGCCCATTTACGCCTCGGCTGGGGTTACCGAGGCTAAAAGGCCTGATATCCAGGCTGGATTTGAGAAGACTGTTTCCAGTTTGATGGTAGCCATGACTAGAGCGGACTTCGTTCACCTGACAGCCGGGATTATAGACTCGGGCGATTCCATCTCTTATGAACAATATGTAATCGACAACGAAATCATTGGCATGATTCACCGGATACTGGCAGGCATTAAGGTGAACAAAGATACTATGGGATTCGATGTGATAGAAGAGGTCGGACCTGGGGGTAACTTCGTCGCCGAAGACCACACAATAGACCATATGATGGACGAGTTCTTCTACCCCAACCTGAGAGTGCAGTGCAACTTTGATATTTGGGAAGAAAGAGGCCGGCCGGATATGTTGAGCCGTGCCCACGACCTAGTTCAACAAATTTTAGACGAGGGCGAAGAAGGTCTCTTGGATCAGGACTTGATCCTTGAAATACGAAAAGCTTTCCCCGGTATAAGGGGTATAATCAATATCTAGTACGACGATGCCGAACAAAACGGAAAACATCACACGTATCATTGCTTGCACGGTATTCAAACCAGCGCTTGACTATCTTCAACTGCAAAAAAGGTACCCTAATTTGCGTGTGTCTTATTTGCCATCCAATCTACATCTGAGACCACAAGAACTGAAAAAGCGCCTAAAAAATAGGGTAGCCTCCGCTCAAAAAAGGGGTGAGCGCATCATATGCCTTTATGGAGACTGTTTCCCTGGCATCGAGCACTTTTGCCAACAGCATGGAGTAACTAAGGTGCCCGGGCATTATTGCTATGAAATGCTCCTCGGCAGTGAGCGATTCAAGCAACTCATCGAGGAGATGGCGGGAACCTATTTTGCTGAAAAAGACCTCATTCTCCACTTTCAAGAATACTGCGTGCGCCCCTTGGAACTCCAGGATGAGGAAATGCGAAAGTACTGCTTTGAACACTACAAGAGATTACTCTATGTGCGGCAGCCGTCAGACCCAGACCTTGTGGTCCAGGCTGGCGAAGTGGCTGATTTCCTAGAGCTATCTCTGGACATCAGCGATGTGGAATATTCGCATCTCGAAAAAAATCTCATTGAGTTAATCTAGTACACATCTACTGCGGTGAAGACGAAAATGACCCGGGACCAAAAATCAAATACACAGGAGCACCCGATTGGCTCTCCTGCATCTGAAAAACGCAAAACAAGATACTTCTGGTTGAATGTTTTGCCAGACGACCTCTGGCTGAATGTTCGCCAGGGAGATACTGTCTGGGAGGCGCTACAGAATACAGAGGTGGAACTGGAGGGGGACTGCGGCGGACTGGGGAAATGTGGCAAATGCAAAATCAAAGTCGTCTCTTCAATAGGCCCTCCATCCGAGCAGGAAGAGGAACTTCTCGATGAGGATGAACTGGAACAGGGGATCCGCCTCGCTTGCCGCACTGAGGTAAACAAGGATTTAGTGATCCGAACCAGAGAGAATGACTCTGGCGCTGAAGATTTCCAGATCCTCAAAACTGGCCATCGGCCCCCGTTGCATCTCAAGCCGCTCGTCTACAAGCGTCTCATTACATTGCCCCCTGACCTCCACAATGGAGGATTTTCTGACTTGGACCGTATCAAACAGGTTATGCTTCCCGGACACCATGACCTGAAAGCCTCGCTTAACTGTCTTCGCACGCTACCAGATATGCTAGAAAGAACAAAATTCCATGGAGCAGCAGTGTTCCACGAGGACTGCTTGATGGCCTGGCAAAACCCAGAGGAACTGGACCGCGACTATGGTATGGTTTTCGACATCGGGACTAGCACCCTAGTTGGTAAGCTTATAAATTTGGCAGACGGAAGTGAAGTCGCAGTCGTATCCCGCCTTAATGGGCAAATGAAGTACGGCACAAACGTGATCAGTCGTCTTCAGTACATAAAAGAACACACGGACGGCTTGAAAACTCTGCATCATCGTCTCATAGAGGATTTGAACCAGATAACTACGCGCCTTCTAAAAGCAGGGGGGCTCAACCCGTGTGACATCTTTGTTGCTGTTGCAGCAGGTAACACCACCATGCAACACCTTCTGATAGGTCTGAACCCATTGGGAATCGCCGAAGCACCCTTCTCACCTGTGTTGAATAATGGACTAGTTGTGAAAGCGGCAGAAGTTGGTCTCGAATTACATCCCGAAGCGCTGTTCTACATGATGCCCACTAAATCAGGTTACATTGGCGGAGATATGATCAGCGTCATTCTAGCCTCTGGCGCTTCAGAACAGGACGACGAAATGATATTAGGGCTGGATATTGGTACCAACGGAGAGATCTTTCTTGGGAATCGCAAAAGATTGATGACAAGCTCTGCCGCTGCTGGACCCGCCTTGGAGGGAGCCAACATTTCCTACGGCATGATCGCCAGGGCTGGAGCGATCGAAGACTTCAGTTTTGAACAAGGCGACCTTCATTATCAGGTAATTGGTAATATCAAGCCTAAAGGTATTTGTGGCAGTGGATTGGTGGAGTTGGTTGCCTTGCTCCTGGATCTCGGCATAATCGATCATGAGGGTTTGATTCGCTACCCTCGGGAAAGAGCGTCAGAGGCTTTGACTTCAAGAATAGTTAGTAGGGAAGAGGTCCACGACTTTCTCATCGCTTCCGCAGAGGAAAGCTACGACGGCAGGCCAATCTACCTCACCCAGAAAGATGTTCGTGAACTTCAGCTTGCAAAGGGGGCTATTGCAGCTGGCGTTAGTACATTAATGGATGAAATGGGAGTCGGGGCCGAGGGCATTCACCGTCTTTGCCTCGCAGGCGCACTCGGGAATTATATTAGCCCATATGGCGCCATGCGCATCGGCCTTATTCCCGGTGTCAATCCAGAGATTATCACATCGTTGGGTAACGCTGCCAGCACCGGGGCCTCCATGGTGCTTCTATCTACAGATTACTGGCCGATGGTCAACGAACTCGCCCAATCCATTGAGCACATTGAGCTGTCTTCCCGTCTCGACTTTAATCAGTATTTTATCGAGCAGATAGATTTTCCCATTGAGAGGGAATTGCAGATTTACCACGAAGAGGTGGGAGACATAATGAAGACCATCAGTGTCGGAGAGGTAATGACTCCTAATTTCCCCACTATGCCCTCGACTATGCCCATGAAAGAAATAAGTAACTTGTCGCGCAGTACGGGCCATCATGGATTCCCAGTTTTGGATGAGAAGGGGCGACTATTTGGCGTGGTTACATTAGCAGACCTAAAACGCTCTCTGCAAAACGGGAATGCTGACCTTCCTGTAAGCGAATATGCTACCCGAGCGCCTTTAGTAGCTTACCCAGACCAATCGTTATATGAAGTGTTACAAGCTAGCGAGGAAGACTACGGACGTATCCCTGTTGTGGAGCGGCAGGATGCGGGCCACTTGCTTGGAGTATTGCGCCGCCATGATATTATCAGGGCCTACCGCACCAGACTAGTTCAAACCAAAACAGCAGGCGGTTGGTCCCTCTAAAATGAATCTATAAAGCGAAAACCCTATTTCAATCGTGCAGGTAGCAAACTAACTCAGAGCTATGATATTCAGCACTACATACCGGTTGACCCGAAACCTGATGAGCCTCGCGCTGTCTCTTCAAGATTCGATACGACTCCGATTTCCACATCCACTACTGGCAGTATAACTAACTGCGCGATCCGATCTCCCTGGCTAACTTTATAAGGTTTGGAGCTAAGGTTTTTCAATTCCACCATCAGCGCCCCGCGGTAATCACTATCAATCCACCCCGCCCCCACCTCTATATTCGAATTGACCGATAATCCAGAACGGGATGCTATCCTGCCGACCGTGTTTTGTGGCAGTTCCACTTCAATACCTGTCGGCGCTAAGCCTCTGCCAACCTCGACATATCCATCTGCATTACACTTTGCAGCCGGTATTTCCACACTTTCTGCTGCGTAGAGGTCAAAACCTGCACTTCCCCGAGTCATCCTGCTTGGTGGCTTTGCTGCCGGATGAATCATTTTGACTCCCAGTATCAACACGTCATTTCCCCGGTGAAAAAACTCATCTTATGAACTTTGGGCGAACACTGCCTTATCGAAAACAAGAGCCGCAAAGAGTGACGATCCAATTCGAGCTATAGTACATTCATACTCAGGTATCTTTCGCCTCTGTCTGGCAGAAGAGTAACGATGGTTTGCCCATCTTTCAATTCTTCGGCCACTTTCAGAGCAGCGAAAACATTCGCCCCGGATGAAATGCCCGCCATCAGCCCCTCCTCCCTCAACAGCCTCCTTGCCATATCAATGGCTTCCTGGTCACTCACGGCTATCACTCGATTTATGATGTCCATGTTCACCAAATTTGGGATATATCCCGGTCCAATGCCCTGTATCAAATGCGTTCCTGGCTTCCCGCCACTCATTACCGCCGATTCAGCCGGTTCCACCGCAATCACTTGCAAATTGGGATGCACCTTGAGAATGGCTTCAGCAACACCCATCAGAGTGCCACCAGTGCCCACTCCCGAGATAAAGACGTCGATTCTACCTTCCACTTGCTGCAGAATCCTCCTGCCTGTAATTTCTCTATGGGCGGCAGTATTGTCTGGATTATCAAACTGCCTGGGCAGCCAGGCACCTTCGTTGTTGGCCGCCAGCTCCTCCAGCTTCTTCAGGCAACCGTAGAAGCCCTCTTCTGTTGGCACCAATACAATTTCTGCCCCGAACGCCTCCATCATCTGCCTTCTCTCGGCGCTCATGTGTTCAGGCATTACCGCTATGAAGTGGTAGCCCTTTAGAGCAGCGAGCATGGCAAAGGAAATGCCTGTATTGCCGCTGGTGGCCTCAATTATGGTCGTGCCCGGCTTCAGCAGACCTCTCTTCTCGGCAATATCCATCATGTAATTGGCCATTACATCCTTTATGCTGCCACTTGGGTTCAATGCCTCGAATTTGGCTAGTATGGTCGAGTTAGTATTATTCATCCTGGCCAACTCCATAATAGGCGTTTCTCCGATCTGGGCGATGATATCTCTTGGCACTCTAACAACTCCTACCTAATAGACTAAATTCCCCACCACTCCGCCACCAGCAATTCTAGTTTCTGTCTTCAGGTTTGGCAAGGGCTGCGCTTGTAAGCCCTTTTCCTTCTACTACATTTCTGCATCGGAGTCCTTCCATTCACTTGCAAGCATGCCATACACCACAAGATCAACAAAGTGATAATAGAGCCATTGTCCTTGCTGGATTGTCCCTTCCTGTACAAAGCCCAGCTTCTCTGGAATTGCTCGACTCCTTTTGTTTTCGGCAGCACAATGTATCTCTATACGGTTCATGCCAAGCTCGGTAAATGAATGCTCTACCACGGCTCGACACGCCTTGGTCATTAGCCCACGGTCTTGAAAAGAAGCCCCCAGCCAATAGCCAATGCTCGCCTTTCGATTTAACCGATCAACTGTGCCGTAGCCAATAACGCCGACCAAACTGCCGTTATACCAGATGCCAGATGCCGACTGCCCGAGAGAGCTTTCAATGAACTTCTTGGAATCTTCGAAAGACGTATTGTCATCCACCCATGGAAGCCACTCCCGCAGATACTCTCGATTCTGTTCTATCAAAGCGAATAACTCCTCTGCGTGTGCTTCTTCAAGCGACTTAAGTTCCAAATCATCATCAATCCTAATGCTTAACATATTTCTTCCCCTTAAACGCCATGCACCTGATTTTTGATACATAGGGCCTGTTTTAGCAATATGCTCCCAGCCGCGTCCTACCACCGTTAACGCATTGTGGAGCACAGGCCCAAAAACGTATAAGCCCAGCCCCTTATCACATGTCATACGTGCTCAAGCCATTCACCCTACCAGCACTGACGCCTGTTGATCGAACGGATTAGTCCTCATAGCAAGAGAGAACAGGTACGGGTAGTTATATCTAAGATGTTTCATGTACCGCAGCCATTCATGCACCAATAATACGTATGCCCGCTTTAGGTCATTAGCGAGGTGGTCATAATCAGCCTGCGGCAACTGTGTAAAACCCTCCCTTCTCTCCAACTCCTCTGTCAAATGGAAAATCCCTCGGAGAAGCTCCGAAAACGATTCGTGTTCAAGCAAGGTTGGGTTTTCCAACAAACGTAGCAAGAAACCTCTCTTGTCCTTGAGAAACGCCCGCAATTCATCCAATTCCACCTTTTGGATATCTACTTCGTAGTCGTATCTCTCAAGGCGTTTGCTCACCCCTAAAAATGTTCGCTCAGACCAATCACCGGTGACAATAAGGTCATTTCTAACTTCATCCAGCCTGGGGTCTAAGTCCGAAAAATACGTCAGGAGTGTCGTCCCCATTTCGCTGAAAAAGGCCCCTATGACCATATTCAACTTCTCCAACATGCTTCGTTTCTCCCTCTGACTAAGTACGCGGTGTATCACAAGGGTAACAAGGAGGACTTCTATAGGGATGAACGCAATATCGCCTAGCATATAGATGAAGATATGGTGGGGATCCCGGAAAACAGCGTAGTGTAAAAAGTAGAGCATCACAGACAACACAACCAAACTAAGTGCCAGGTAAATCAGCCAACTGAATCGTCTCATTGTCATCACCCCCTTATCGTGGTCTTCACATTCCCATTGATGGAAGCAGTGGTACTGTGCCAATTCAAAGCATAAGATGGACCGGCAACCTCACGTTCGCCATGTGGACACTCATGGTGTTACGGCGCGCTACGTCTAATCTCACCCTTACTGAATAGGTCTACCGTATCTCCCAATAGTCAATTTGTCCTTTCCGAATTCTACGATCTATCCAGCTGCGAACGCATTTTCCAATGATACGCCTTGTTCGAGGAATTAGTACTGTAAACCCGATAATGTCCGTAATTATTCCCGGTGTAAGCAATAGTAGACCACCAACAAGAATCAAGGCACCAGCAAAGAGTTCGTTAGAGGGTATAATTCCTTGCTCCAAGCTACTCCGAATTCTGGAAAGGGTAGCCAATCCCTGATTCCTCGCCAGAATGGCTCCAACAATACCCGTTACCACAACGATGATTATAGTATACAAAGCACCTATTATCGTTCCCAGATAAACGAGAATTGCCAGCTCAACCAGTGGCGTAAGAATGAATAAGAGCATAAGTTTCCAAAGCATCCTATCTCGGTTGCTCCCTTCCAGCCCTTTCTACCATCGCCCCTCAGGCACTACCTTAATGTCTTCTTGCTGAATATTGCGTGGTCGTGCCCATTCTTAGTCACCCGCCATTTAAATCATTCTAACGTTTTCAATACAATAAATCATGGCGTTGCAAGCTGACTGCCCAACGAAACCTTAAGAAGGAACTTGCTCCTTGGCTTAGATGTGCCGCACTCAACTGAGAATGAAATCAAATACCCCGGTGCAACCATCTAACATAATGCCAGTTGATGCAGTGACCATTATGCGGTGAGAGAGGCTATCGCCTTTAGCACAGAGCAGATGAATAGTGCCGTGTTCATGCATCTATGTGACGGACACTATACCTTGGTTCTTTTGCTAATGGCTGCAGCGATCGGCGCGATCACCAGCCACAGGGCTATTGTTATCACCATAGCATTTACATAGCCTATTCCTCCCAACCCTACCCAGGGCGCAACCAAATTCCAAAACAACATGGTCAACAACGAGCTAAAGAAGAATCCAAAAACAGCGGTGGGGATAGCAAAATAACCCATTACTTACCTCCTTATAATACGTCGTAATCGGGTGTTTCCCTTAAATGCAAAACGAGCCATGTAGGATTCCAACCTACGACACTCAGATTGAAGGCAGGTGCCATCACGCTCTCTCTGCCAACATTGACATAACTATATCACAAAAGTGGTCGTCTTTATCCCTTTGCCTTTACAAGATTTACATTCGCTAACTAATGAGTTTAAATGAGCAAAATAAGACGACCAGACGGGGGAACCGGTCTTCAGCAGTGTTATTGGTCAGTTATCTTTGATTAGAGCCATCGGTGTCCATTATATATATCTCAAGGTTGCCGTCACACTTAGAGGTAAACGCGATCTAATTCCCATCAAGTGACAACAACGGTTCTCCATCTCACGCTGGATTGTAGGCTAGGCTGGCCTACCTGGAGCCACAGATGTCAATTACGTAGATATCATTCTCGCCATTACGGTTAGATATAAAAATAATCTTGCATCGCATTCCCACGATAGCAAGGCGGACTCAGAATTCAATTATTTAATCTTTAAGGCTCCACCCACAAGCACCAGTAGTGAACCTACTCCAGCCAAGTAGAACCCTTCACGCAAATCACCTAATTCTAAACTCATAAGATGAAAGTATTCATAGGAAAAGTTTACTATTAACGCCAAGCCGGCGAAGCCAAGGCCCATAAAAGCCAGGGCGGGCAAGATACCCCTCTCTCTAGCGGCAAATGCCCCAAAGCAAAGAGCCGCCACTAGAAAAAGAGGCACTCCTAAATCGGTATAATCAATAAAGCTACTTCCATCATTATAGTTCAAGAAAACGCTTACAATCATCGCCAAAGCACCGATGAACGACAACGCCTCCGGTACACCAAATTTTGCTCTCATTTTTGCTTCTCCCTCCTTCAGTTTTTAAATGTTGCACTGTAGCACAAAAAGGGATTTAATACCAAGGACATAGCCGTGACCTCACGTAACCTTCTCGTCGAATAATGCGAAAGAGTCTCGTATCATATCACACTTATATCATAATTGGTCATGACTGCCAACCCCGCCCATACTTCATGAGTCAGTCGCCTACCTGAACAAACTCACGTATAGTTGTCGCCCCCATCTCTAGAGAGTACTCTGTTGAAAGGCTGGAGTTGTCATTCGC
>JGI10211J34971_10003434_pt1 | contig 12682 bp, 3 predicted proteins | sample Etolagsediment_FD_34971 | JGI IMG/M metagenome (IMG submission 34971) | reverse complement strand
CCGCTATTATACGGCGGGTAAACTCATGCTGTCTCCACCCCTTTTACACGCCATTGAACTCTCCGAAAGTTCCAGCCAGCTGACCCTCAGCCTGAAAACCAGAACAGGAGAGATAAAGGATGTGGATGTCCCCGTAGATCCCGAAACCAGTTCAATCGATGAATGGGCCTGGCGGTATCAGCACCCGGCTCTCATTGAAAATGAGGAGGATTGGTCCACAATCCACGAACCCTCCGCCAGTCTCCCTCTTTACCTTGAAGATGTGGATAAACTGTTCCGATATGTCCTTATCGGGGATGGGCACATCGCCTATATTCAGCTGAGGGCCAATATGGGGATGGATGGTGATCTGTCTATTGACGACTTCTTATTCCAGACCCGGGAGCAGCTTGAGCGCGATCGCCCCCATTCGATCATTTTTGACAATCGTCACAATCCTGGAGGAGATTTAACTGGGACAGCGGATTTTGCGCTCGCATTGCCTGCCCTGGCCAAACCGGAGGGGAGGGTATATGTTCTCACCGGCAGCGGTACCTTCTCAGCGGGAATCTACACTTCATTTTTCCCTGAAGCCGCCGATCCCCAGTGCACAATCATCGTGAGCGAGCATGAAGGTGACCGGGTACGCTTCTGGGCTGAAACCAGCCCCTCCTTTGTACTGCGCGACTCTGGCTACCGCATCGTTTCTCGCTGCAGCGGCATGATCTGACTGAGGGCTGTACCGATCCCCAGCTCTGTTGCATGGTTAATTTTCCGCCGGATTGGAATATTGCAGTCGGAACATTCGATCCTGACTGGAAGATACCTGAACGGTTTGAAGATTTTGAATCCGGCCGGGACCGGATTCTTGAACGTGTTCTAGAAGATGTAGCGGCACGGCGACAGAGCAATGATTAGAGAGGTAAAATATCCTGGGAAATCAGGTTAGGATCTTTCTGATATTCTTCAAAATGCACATCCCTGTAAATCCCATCTGGCAATTTTGCGAGATGGGGTGAGAACAGAGCTGGCAGGGTCACGAAGGGCCCGGTCCCGGCAATTCCTTGCCACCCTTTAGCCACTCACTTTAACCGATTATTTTGATCGGTGGCTCACCGCACAGGTGATCATCCAGTTGATCCCGAATTTATCGGTCAGCATCCCGAAGTAGGCACCCCAGAACGTATTGGCCAGCGGCATGGTCACATTGCCTCCTGCGGCCAGCGCGTGAAAGATACGATCAGTTTCGGCGGTACTTTCTGCCAGGACAGATATTGAAAAATTGTTGCCGACGGTAATTTCCGGTGCCCAATCACCACCGTTGTCACTGCCCATTAACACTGTTTCCTTGCTGATGGGCAGAGAGATGTGCATGATCCTGTCCTTCATATCCTCTGGAATGGGAGCCATTCCCTCCTGCGGGGGCATATCGCCGTAGGTGCCCACATAGGGATAATCTCCCCCGAAGACGGATTTATAAAAATCGAATGCCGCTTTGCATCTTCCATTAAATGTCAAATAGATGTTAACGGTGGCCATTTCTTAATTCCTTTCCCTAATGGTTGGATGTATATCCGGTTTTTCACTCCATCCGGCCAGATATCCGGTGGAATATCACCCGGAGGTTTATTTCAAGCCTTTGCCGCCATCTTCCATCTGCTCCAGGGTCGGCTTTTGCCAATAGCTGAACTGGGGAATCCATTCACTGTCGTCAATCCCCGCCAGAGCCAGGATATGCCAGATCGAACAGAAGAGATCCCCAGGACCAAAGACGGCGGAACCTTTGCGGATGATACGGTCGCCCTCCAGTGCATAACAGACGATTCCCGGCATATTTGTGTCGCCGGACATCACCGACTGCTCCTGGATATAGTCTCCACCGCCGTGGGATGCCATGCGGTACCGCCAGTTCCTGGAATGGGCAAAACGCTGTTGAGCTTCTGGTGAATCTTTGGACAGCAGCACCACCGAGTACTGATCTTCCAGATGGGGTAGAAATCCATTCAGGCCGTCTGCCCACAGAGTGCAGTACCGGCATCCCTGCCCCATGTTGTGAATGGCAAATAGCAGTTCCCGTCCGTGAAATAGATCTTTCAGGCTGACCTGGCCATTCAGAGTGGCGAAGTGGTAATCCGGGATACCTTCATTCTGAACCACCTGGCGCCGCAGTTCTGTCAGCTGCTGGGTCAGATCGGTGATCTGTTTTTCAATGGTTTGAATCTGTTCAATGGGATTGGATGGTATGCTCATATTGGTTTCCTTTCCTGGTATGATTACCACATATCCTGTGAACTTTACTTCAGATTCGTTCTGTTCTCAGACGTTTGTGGGAATTCAGCCAGAATTATTCTTTCGACGAAACAGGTCTGTCCAGTGCGTTCAGACTGGCTGGGCTATGATCCGCATCAATCCGATAACTGGGAATCGTGATCTCCAGATTACTCTGTAACTGAGGTGAAACTCAAGTGCAGTGGCGCTGAATCAGGGATAAGTCTAACGCGGTGAGGATATAGGAATCAACCCCTAATTGATACTCAATCTCATTTAGACTAATGAGCTGCTTTCATACCGTACCCAAAAATCAATTGTATAAATCCCGCCCAGGCCCGGGATCATAACGGTTTCGGGGTTCGCCATCAAGGATTTCAGAAATGCACAGCCATTTGACTGAGGCTTGAATGCCTTGGGAAATCCAAGGAAGGAAAAAGTACATCCAGAAAATTATACGACGATCAATGCCTGAATTGACTGTCAATCACTGGCCCACAGCATCAATGAATAAGACCAGGCGGGGATACAGAGTGGCAGCCGGCTACCCCACAATGTGTCGTGGCATCCTTGCGACTTGTGCATTAATTTTCTATAGTGATATAGGACAGTATTGTCCTATTCTTGCGGCGGTACATCCAAAGTGGTGCAATCCATTTTTAAATCGAGAACAAAGCAGAAGCGAAATAGATGGCTGCCAATAAAATATGTATAAACACAAACGCGTAGGCGCAGAGAGTTAAATGTTGAAATTCTTGAGAAAAAGTCTCATCGTCTTCTTCCTTTTGTTTTATGTGTGCCATACGGCAGCGGCGGCGGAAAACCAGGTCACCCTGCAACTTAAATGGAAACACCAGTTTCAATTCGCCGGTTACTACGCCGCCAAAGAACGGGGTTATTATAAGGATGCGAACCTGGATGTAAGTATCCGGGAATACGAGCCCGGTATGGATGTGATCGAAGAAACACTGTCGGGTCGTGCCGAGTTCGCAACCGTATCGTCCTCTGCTACAAAGAGCTTTCTCCAGGACCGGCCTATCAGACTGCTGGCCAACATCTTCAAACATTCGGCCCTGGTTCTTTTAAGCCATCGCGACGCCGGCATCAGAACCCCAACCGATCTTCTCGGCAAACGGCTGATGCTCACATCTGAGGAGCGCACTGCGGTGGAGCTTCTTTCGTTCTTTGAAAAAAATGGGATCGATCCAGAGGACCTCACCTACGTCGATCATACATCCGATCCCCTGGCAATCGCCAATGGCCAAACCGATGTGATGAGCGCCTATATCACCAATCAACCCTTCATTTTTCATCAGGAAGGTATCCCCTACAATATTCTGGATCCATCAGCCTACGGGGTTGGTTACTATGGTGACTGTCTGATTACAACAGCCAGACTCTGTGATCTGAGCCCGGATCTGGTGCGGGCTTTCCGGGATGCATCCATGAGAGGTTGGGAGTATGCGCTAAGCCATCCCGATGAGATTGTCACTCTGATCCTGGAGAAATACAACACCAGTAATAAAAACCGCGAAGCACTGGAGTACGAAGCCGCTGAAACCGCCAAGTTGATCCTCCCCGATACTTACCCTATCGGATCTGTGGACCTGGAGCGCATCCGCCGCATTGCCATGGCCATGATTGAAGCGGGAATTGGCTCAAGTACGGGAGGAATTGAGTCCTTTATTTTTGATCTTAATGATCCGTCGCTATCGCACGGCACAGCCTCCGACGGGGGCTCTGTTCATTTATCCGATGAGGAAAAATCGTGGTTGCTTGATCATCCGGTTATCCGGGTCCATAACGAAAAATCCTGGCCACCATTCAACTTCTTTGACAATGGCAAACCCCAAGGTTTATCCATCGACTATATGAACCTTCTGGCCGAGAAACTGAATATCCAGGTTGAGTATATCTCCGGACCCAGTTGGAATGACTTCCTGGATATGCTGCGGTCCAACGAGCTTGATGTAATGCTCAATATCGTCAAAACGGATGAGCGCAGCCAATATATCCTTTTTACAGACCCCTATATCAGGAATCCCAATGTAATCGTCAGTAAAAACGATCATCTTTATAATTCCATTGAAGAGTTGACAGGGAAAACCATCGCATTACCGCGGGGTTTCTTCTACGAAGAAGTGCTCAGAGAGAAATACCCCGCAATACAATTGTTACTGGTGGATGATGTCCTTGCCAGTCTGAAAGCAGTGATCACCGGTGAAGCAGATGCGGTGTTTGGTGAAGAAGCGGTTGTCAATTATTTGATTATCAATAATTTACTGACGGGGTTACACATTTCCGGAGAAGTGAGTCTGGGAAATGACAAATTCCAGAATCTCCATCTTGGCATTCGCAAGGACTGGCCGTTACTACGCTCCGCCCTGCAAAAAGTACAGGGATCCATCTCCCGCGAAGAGATGAAGGATATATCCGCCCGCTGGTTAAACATTTCTGATACCGGGGCCATGGAGACTGATACAGAGAATTCCAGTTTATCCATTGGAATGTTGTTGCAGATCGGGCTGATCTTTCTGGTCGTTATCGCTGCACTCTATCTGCTGCTCAAGTTCCTGAGTCGCAAAACCAAAGACGTGGATGTAACCAAGCTGGCGAATAAAGGAATTCTCACGGTGACGATCATCGCCTTTTTTCTGGCTGTTACAGCAGTGTTAAGCCTGACGGCTTTAAATAAGGTCCGGAAACAGGCGATAACCGAATCAGAGGAAGGTCTTCTCACGGTTTTGCAGACCAGCAATGAGATGTTGCGGTTTTGGATAGAGCACAAGATCGAACAGATGGAGTTCGTCGCGTCCGATCCAGTTTTGGTTTCGCTTGTGGAAGACTTATTGCAGGATCCCACTGATAAAGCCAGCCTGTCTGTGAATACAACCCTGGACAAACTCCGCGAACACTTCAAGACCGCCCGTGAAATCAACGAAAAAACCGGGTTTTTCATCATTAATCCGGAATATATCAGTATCGGTTCAATGCGCAATACTAATTTGGGCAGCGTCAACCTGATTCACAAGCAACGCCCTGAATTGCTGGATGAGGTGTTTGCGGGGAAAAGCAACTTTATCCCGCCCATTTTTACTGACCTGAGCACTGACAAGAACAAATCTACCATGTTTTATGCGGTTCCGATCCGGAATTCAGAGGATGAGGTGATTGCCGTCCTGACCCTTCGTGACGATCCTCAGGGTGTGATGACCGGGATCTGCCAACTCGGTCGTGCGGGGAATTCTGAAGAAACCTATGCTTTCGATTCAACGGGGAGGTTGATATCCAACAGCCGCTTTGATGAGCAATTGTGGGAACTGGGCTTGCTTACAGAGGGAACAACGAGTCTGCTGAATCTGCAGCTCAGGGATCCCGGTGGCAATCTGGTAAAGGGATTCCGCTCCAATTTGCCGGCTGAAGAGTGGGTTTTGACTCAGGTGGCTCAAAAGGCCACCAGGCAGATCGATTCACCGGAGATCCAGAGTTATCGCGATTACCGTGGCGTGGATGTTTTTGGTGTCTGGTTGTGGGATGAGAATCTGAACTTTGGAATTGCAGTGGAGATTGACCAGAAAGAAGCCCTGGCTTCCTACTATTTTACCCGGGCCATCCTCGGAATCATATTGCTGATTGTCGTGGCCATGGCCATTGTCGCCACTGTGTTCAGTATTGTACTGGGTGAGCGGGCCAATGTGGCCTTGCGGCAGTACAGCCAGGATCTGGAGGAACACCGGGCCAACCTTGAGTTGGAGGTTGAAAAGCGTACGGTCGAGCTGGTCCAGCGCGAGACGGAGATCAGGGGACAAAAGGAGATGCTCAATTCAACAATTGAAGCGCTCGCCCATCCCTTTTATGTAGTTAATGCCAAAGATTACTCCATTGTCCTGGCCAACCAGGCAGCCCGCAACATGGCTTCAGATGGAAACAATACCACCTGCCATGCCCTGTCCCACCACAGTGATACACCCTGTGATTCCCTTGAAGATCCCTGTCCGCTGAAGGAACTCCGGGTCACGAAGAAACCTGTTATCCTGGAGCATATCCACTTCGATAAAGAAGGGAAAAAGCGGTTCGTAGAAGTGCACGGTTATCCGATACTTGACGATCAAGGTGAGGTTGTCCGGATGATCGAATATTCACTGGATGTCACGAAGCGCAAAGAAGCCGAGCTGAAGCTCATTGAGAGTACGGAAAAGACCAAGGCTATTCTGGAAGCCTCCACCAATGGGATCATCACCATTGACCGGTACGGTCACATTGAAACCTTTAATCCCGCTGCTGAAACCATTTTTGGATATATGGCGAGAGAGATCATTGGTCAGAACGTTAAAATCCTTGCTCCTGAGGAACACCAGGAAAATCATGACCAGTACATTGAAAATTTTCTAACCTGCGGAGTAAAAAAGGTCATCGGAAAACGACTTGAGATTGAAGCTGTTCGGAAATCTGGTGAGATCTTTCCCATGGAAATCGGAATAGCCGAATTGACTATAGGCGAAACCCGCCTTTTCACAGCAATCGTGAATGATATCACCGCACGAAAAAAAGTTGAGGCAGAGCTGCATTCCGCCAAGGAACAAATGGATCTAGCCCTGCAGGCTGGAGAATTGGGCCTGTGGGATATTTCGTTCTCGGAAAAAACAGTGCAGATGAATGAGCAGGCCACAGAAATGCTGGGCTATCCGAACAAAGACGTTTATCCGATTAACTATTGGACAGATTACGGTCATCCCGATGATATGGAAGCATCAACGGAAGCGTTTAGAGCTCATATGAGTGGGGAGGTTCCGGAATACCGATCAGAGCATCGAATGAAAACAAAATCCGGGGACTACAAGTGGATCATGGATGTGGGCAAGGTCATCGAACGAGACAAAGATGGGAATCCCATTCGAGCAGTCGGTATTCAGATGGATATTGATGAGCGCAAACGGCTCGAGGCAGAATTGAGATCGCTCTCTACCGCGGTTGAACAGAGCCCCGTATCGGTAGTAATTACAAACCTCGAAGGAACGATTGAATACGTCAATCCACATTTCTCAAAAGTAACCGGATACACCAGTGAAGAGGCCATCGGATTAACGCCAGCTGTTCTCAATGCCGGAGTACAGCCTAAAGAATTCTATGCTGAACTATGGGAGACAATCTCCGCCGGAAACGAATGGCATGGTGAATTCTGTAATAGGAAGAAAAACGGTGAAATCTTCTGGGAATCCGCCTCAATATCTCCTCTGAAAGACAGCAATGGACAGGTCACCCATTTTGTGGCCTTGAAAGAAGATATTACCGATCAGAAAAAGGCCAATGAAGAAATCATTAGAATAAATTACCTTGCCAGCAAAGCTTTGGACCTCTCTAAATCCACATTTTGGATATATGACCTTCATGATCCTGATCACATCGTATTTTCCGATAATGGTCATCATATCTGGGGATTAGAGAAAACAGAAACAAATCGCTACGATCGCGCCAAATGGTTCAATGGGATCGTTGAAGCTGATCCAGCGACCGCCGAACAGACCTCCGCCCTTTTGCAACAAGCTATTGTGGACCCAAAGGTAAGTTTTGATGCAGTATACAGTTATAAACGATTGGATAATGGGGAAGGAATCTGGATCCATGCGGTGGGTAGTGTTATCAGGGACGAAGCAGGAACTCCTCTCCGTGTCCTGGGTGTCGCTCAGGATATCACTGAGCAAAAACTGGCTGAAGCAGAGATCAATGCCACTAAGGCCCAACTTGAATACATTCTCGATACAGGTCCAGTCGGTGTAGCTTTTTCCACCAAAGGCATGATCCATTTTGCCAATCCGCGATTTGTGGAGATGTTTGGGGCAAAGGCAGGAGATCCATCACCGAAACTGTACGCCAATCCAGGTGACCGGGACAGAATTATTGAGATGATGTCCAGGGGTGAGAAGATCGAAAACGTTGAGATTCAAATGCTTGATCGTGATCAGAACGCACGGGATATGCTCATTACCTATTTGACCATTAATTATGATGGTGAAGAGGGTATCCTGGGTTGGATAATGGATATCACCGACCGAAAACAGGCAGAGGAAGAGATCAAACACATCAATTTCATGTCTGACAATGCTCTCGATCTCACCAAGGCCGGATTCTGGCATATCGATCTCACGGACCAGGAATATTACACGTCATCGGCAAAAGCCGCAGCGATTTTTGGTGATCCACCCAATGAAGGCTATCGCTATAAACTCATGGAACACTGGGGAGAATGCGTCAAGGCCGGAGATCCCGCAGCCGCCGAAATTACATTCCAAAACTATGCCGACGCAGTCGCAGGAAAAATCCCGCGCTACGATTCCACCTATGCCTACAAACGCCCAGTGGATGGCAAGATCGTCTGGATCAGAGCTATCGGCGACGTGGTCAGGGATAAGAATGGCAATCCAACCGATATGTATGGTGTCACCCAGGATATCACCGAAGTAAAACAGGCCGAAATTGAGCTGCAAAAGGCTATTGAGATCGCCGAAGCAGCCACTCAGGCCAAGAGCGACTTCCTGGCCAATATGAGTCACGAGATCCGCACACCCATGAATGCCGTTATCGGGCTGAATCACCTGCTCAAGAAAACCAAATTGGACCTTAAACAGAAAGATTACGCCCGAAAGATTGGGCTGTCGGCCGAAAACCTCCTGGGTATTATCAATGACATCCTGGATTTCTCCAAAATCGAGGCGGGTAAACTGGAGATCGAGTCTGTGGATTTCGATCTCGATGATGTTTTGAACAATCTATCCAACATGATGGGGGTCAAAGCCGAAGAGAAAGAGATTGAAGTGCTCATTGCCAAGGAGAAGGGAATACCCGTCAACCTGATTGGTGATCCACTGCGTCTGGGGCAGGTGCTGCTGAATCTGGCCACCAATGCCATAAAGTTTACGGATAAAGGTGAAGTGGCCGTAAAGGTTGCACTGGAGCAGCAAACGAAGAAAACTGTCGATCTCAAATTCATGGTGCAGGATACGGGCATCGGTATTACATCGGAGCAGAGGGCTAAGTTGTTTCAGTCCTTCCAGCAGGCGGATTCATCCACCACGCGTAAATACGGCGGAACTGGCTTGGGTCTGACCATCAGCAAGAGTCTGGTGGAGCAGATGGGGGGCCTGATCGATGTTGAAAGTGAAGTCGGAAAAGGCAGTACTTTCTTTTTCACTGCCCATTTTGAAGTACAAACCCAGAAGAAGAAAAAGAAACATGTCATACCGGAGGGGCTTCAGAATCTGCGCGTGCTAATTGTTGATGATAACGAGACTGCCCGCCTGGTCCTCCAGGATTACTGTGAAGATTTTTCATTTATCGTGGATACTGCAAACAATGGCGAAGAAGCGATTCGCAAAGTGGAAACCGTCGAAAAACCCTTTGATCTGGTACTTATGGATTGGAAAATGCCCAAGATGTACGGCATAGAGGCATCGAAGGCAATACGCAACAGCAAGCGGCTCAAGCAGCAGCCTCATATTATCATGATCACCAGCTATGGCCGCGAGGAGATCCGGCACAAGGCCGAGGATGCAGGGCTGGAGGCATTCCTCATCAAGCCAGTGAACCAATCTCTGCTCTACGACGCCATTATCCAGGTGGTGGGCACTGAAGACAGTCTGGATGAGATGGTGGACACCAAGGCCGTTGCCGCTGAAAAGCGTCTCGAGAATATCCGGGGAGCATCAATCCTCCTGGTGGAGGACAATGAAATCAATCAGCAGGTGGCTTCCGAACTGCTGCAATCGGAAGGCCTGATTGTGACCGTGGCGAACGATGGCAAGGAAGGCTTCGAAGCGGTAACCCAATCCGGGAAGCACTTTGATATGGTGCTCATGGATTTACAGATGCCGATTATGAGCGGATATGAATCCACCGCGGAGATTCGCAAAGATGGACGGTTCCGGGATCTGCCCATAATCGCACTCACTGCCGATGCCATGAAAGGTGTGGCCGAAAAAACCGAGGAAGTGGGATGTAACGGATATATCACCAAGCCCATCGATGTGGATGAACTGATGGAGACGGTGGCGAAATGGGTAAAACCCGGTCATCGAGCGGCAGCACCCACCGTCAACAAATCGGGGGAAAAGGAAATCCCGCTGCCCGATCTGCCCGGAATCGATACCACAACCGCCCTTTCACGCATGGGTGGAAGTGTGGCAGGCTATCGGCGTCTGCTGGATAAATTCCGCGAGAAGAATGAACATTTTGTGGCTGAAATCACACAGTTGCTTCAGGACAAGGATTGGGAAGCGGCAGAGCGCGAAGCCCACAGCTTGAAAGGTGTGGCGGGCAATCTGGGACTTACCGATCTCTACCATGCCGCCAAGGTTTTAAATGATCAGCTTAAAGTCATACCCCCTGCTGACTGGGAAGATGCCCTTAGGGAAACGGGAGTACAACTGGCCTCAACTTTGAATATCCTGGCGGTTTTGGATCAGGATAAAGCAGTTTCTAAAGCGACAGCTACCGCTGATCCCACAGAGATCAAGTCAAAACTGCAGGGGATGGAGGAATTGATTGAGTCGGATATTCTTGAGGCACAGGACAGGGTTTATGCCATTTTAGACCTGCACCCCCAGGACGAGTTAAAGACCTTTATCGACCAACTGAAGAACGCCCTGGAAGAATTTGATATGGAGGAAGCCCAGGATATCCTCAGCAAAACTTTGATATATCTGGGAGATTAGACGGGGGCTTGGCTCCTGACCAATCGCAAATCCCGGGATTCAGTCCAATTGATTCCTTCTTGGAAAACCGTCATCTTTGATGATGGTAATATTTGAAAACCTTTGCACGTAGTCGCTATTAACTTCACACGTGGGATATTATCGTAAGGAAACACAAGGCCTATACAAATGTGACTATCATATTGTTTGGGACCCCCCAATACCGCTTCAGGATACAGACGGGCTTAATCAAGCAGCAACTGGAATATGTCATTCAAACAATATCGATAAATTCTAGTCGATCATCGGTTCGATGTAGCGTGCGGATATGACCGCCCCTTTTTTCCATATCAAGAATTTTGGGGATTTTTAGGTACAATCGCTGCAATCAAGGCAACCCAAATGTCAAATGAATGAGAAGCACCGGGTAAAGTGGTAGAGTGGTAGAGTGGTAGAGTAGCAAAGTGCATCGGATTTCTGACTGTCCTGAAGATTCTTGAAAAGCCATAAGTTTATGGCTGACAGCCTGCCAGAATATTTCCAATTTCAAACGAAGCAGGCAGAAGTGCTGGAAATTCTCATTTCTGTAAAGCTGGCTGTCGTGAAATTCCCGTCTGTTGGCTGACAGGGAAGTACTCGCCTTAGTTTTATAATTCACAGTAACTTACATATGATGATATTGGGGGATAATCCTACCCAAACACTGTTGTGGAAATCTAAAATCATCAAATATATTGAGCTCACAGGAATACATCCAGTATCTATGGATAGGCACTGAGCGGCTGGTGGAAACATCGTCTAATGAGCCCCTTTCATCCTGAGTATCCACTGGATTTCAGGTTCAACGGCTAATCCTGGATTGGTATAAAAGGAATATTGAAAACATGCAGGTTAATCGCTTCATATCCCCTTTATTAAATAGAGTGGTCCGCTATCGCAAAACGCATTTCTGCCTGCTGCTGATATTCCCGCTGATTTTTCTAATTGGCGCGGGAGATTCTGATAAACAAGGTGATGTAAGAGAGGAACAATCGTTAAATATGGAATGGGAAAAATTATCTGTTCGCGAGAAAATCGGCCAGGTGGTCTGCCTGCGCTACAGTCAGGCTCAAATCGATGAAGTGGGGGCTGGATCGCTGGACATATTTCTGGATCGGTATCCAGTGGGATCATTTTTCCTGGCAAACTGGGACCTGATTGAAGGGGTGACTGCGGAGGAGCTGGCGGGAAAGTATGTGCACACTGCTCTCGCCTGCAGCCAGGCTTCAAAGCATCCCCTGTTATTTGTTGAGGATTTTGAAGCGGGAGTTGGTCACGCCATACCACCATACACCGCCCTCACCAGTGAGATGGGATTGAGTGCCACCCAATCCGTTGAGCTGGCTGAAGACTATGGCAGTATTGTAGCCCGGGAGGCCCGCAGCCTGGGGATCAACTGGCTGCTGCACCCTGTAGCAGATCTGAATACCAATCCTGCCAATTTTCTCACCAATGTGCGTGCCACCGGGGATGATCCCCAGCGGGCTGCCACTTTGCTTCCCGCCCAGGTTCAAGGCATTCAGACACAGGGCGTGGCCGCCACTGCCAAGCATTTTCCCGGTGACGGCAGCGATTTTGTCAATCAGCATTTCAGCACCAGCCAGATGAAACTGAGCCACAGCGAGTGGATGGACTCTCATGGAGTCGTTTTTAAAACCCTCATTGATGAAGGGGTGATGGCCGTGATGCCGGGTCACATTACCTTTCCC
>JGI10211J34971_10003433_pt1 | contig 12685 bp, 5 predicted proteins | sample Etolagsediment_FD_34971 | JGI IMG/M metagenome (IMG submission 34971) | reverse complement strand
ATCTAAAAACCCAGCTTATCCTCAACAAGCAGCTTTAACAGAATACTATTCCCTTCTCCCGCTTGAACAAGTAGAAAATTGGATAGAAAAACGTATTCAAGATATACGTAAATTAGACAAACTTGAGCAAGAAGATATTCCTGAATGTACAGCAGAAGAGTTATGGATGAATCCTTCTTCATACAAGTACTATGCTGATCCAAATAAAACAGACAGGGCTACTAAAGACTTTAAACAAGATATGGCTGGCGCGTATGAACATCTAGCTATCAAAGGTAAAGGGATAGTACTAGAAATAAAGTCACCTGCTAAAGCTTGCTCCTATTGCCCTGCTTCTACTATATGCAAACAATATGTCTCATTAGTAGATCAAGGTTTAATCGAAACCCTTTAACGAAATAAGAGGATACTATGTTTGACCTAGATCAAGTCGAATACCACGAAACCAGCGAACAATTAGTTAAAACGCTATGCCTTAAAACCCAAAATGATAATCCTTTATTTTTTAGGGTAATAGTAGCCTACTATTTCTGCAAGATAGCTTCCATGATGCGCGTAAATATTGCTACACATGAACGAGGAATAATTCCTGTAAACATGTATGCAATATGTCTTGCTACTTCAGGTTCAGGTAAAGGGTTATCTACAAATCTTATGGAAGAAAAGCTATTAACGCCTTTCAAAGATAAGTATATGTCAGAAACCTTTAACACTGTCGCAGATCAAAACATTACAAAACTTGCTGTTAAACGTGCGATCAAAGAAGATATTGAAGAAGACATAGCTAGAGAAAAAGTTCTAGCTGATTTCAATAGAGCAGGTGAATTACTATTTTCTTTTGATAGCGGTACAACTGCAGCCGTAAAACAAATGCGAACCAAGCTATTAATGGCAGGGGCTGGATCAATGAATCTAGAGATAGATGAGATTGGTTCTAATCTGTTAGGTAATGTAGACGTACTAACCACGTTTTTAGAATTGTTTGACGTAGGAAACATTAAACAAAAACTAGTTAAGAACACTAATGACAATGTACGTGTAGCAGATATTGATGGAAGAACTCCAACTAATCTGCTGCTATTTGGTACACCTTCTAAATTATTAAATGGAGGTAAAGCAGAAGAAGAATTTTATTCTATGCTTGATACAGGCTATGCCCGTAGATGTCTATTCGCGTACAGTAAAGATTCCAGTAAGAATACAAGCTTAACTCCTGAAGAAGTCTATGCACTTATGACGGATACTAATCTTGATGATTACATTGCTGAATTATCGGAAACATTATGTGATCTTGCAGAAGTAAGTCATTTTAATAAGTCTTTATCCATGACTAAAGAAGTCAGCATACTTTCTATTTCTTATAAACTTGAATGCGAAAAGAAAGCTAATTCTCTTCCTGCTCATGAAGAAATTCGTAAAGCAGAATTAAGCCATAGATACTTTAAAGCTTTAAAGATAGCAGGAGCTTTCGCATTTATAGATATGTGGCACGAAATCACAGAAGATCATCTAAAAGCTGCTATCAAGCTTACAGAAGAATCAGGTGAGGCTTTTGCTTCATTGCTAACTCGTGAACGAAACTTCGTTAAGTTAGCTAAGTATATTGCGGAAATGGGTAAAGAAGTAACACATGTAGATTTAGTAGAAGATTTACCTTTTTACAAAGGCAGTGTACAACAGAAGCAAGAACTAATGAACTTAGCTATTGCTTATGGTTACAAGAATAACATAGTAATTCAGCGATCTATTAGTGACGGAATAGAGTTTATTAAAGGCAATAGTTTGAAAGAAACTAACTTAAATAAGCTAATTATATCTTACAGTACAGACTTAGCTAAAGACTATGAATACACTGAAGCTCCTTTCAGTAAATTGCATAACTTAACTCAATTACCTTCTCATCATTGGTGTAATCACGCTTTTCTAGAAGACATGCGATGTGAGGAAAATGCATCAATGCAAGTTGGCTTTAATATGGTAGTACTAGATGTGGAAAACTCTGTAAGCTTAGAGGCTGCAATGTCTCTTCTCCAAGAGTATACATATCATATCTACACAACTAAGCAGCATACAGACAAGAATAACCGTTACCGTATTATTTTGCCTTTAAGTCACGTATTACATATGGAAGCGACAGAGTATAAAGAGTTCATGTCTAATATTTTTGATTGGCTTCCTTTTGACGTAGATACAAGCACCAAGCAACGTTCACGCAAATGGAGAACGTGTAAAGGTACTTATTTCAACAACGAAGGTGTATTGCTCGATGCATTAACCTTTATACCTAAAACCAGTAAAAATGATGATTGCCGTAAGGTTATTGCTGATTTACACAGTTTAACTAATCTAGAAAGATGGTTTGTAGCTAACGCAAAAGAAGGTGATAGGAGTAACCAGCTAATTAGATATGCACTACTTCTAGTGGATTCGGGAATGGATATAGCTACTGTTCAAAATAACGTATTACGTTTAAATGGTAAATTAGATACCTCCCTGGATGAAGCAGAAATAATGGGAACCATAATGGTTACGGCAACTAAGCATTTTTATAAAAACCAAAACTCATAGGAGAGAACATGACTAAAAGAATGGTATTAATTGGAGGCAAGTCTACTACAGGTAAAACAGCTTCTTTACGTAATATTAATGACCCTAAAGGAGTCATGTATCTTAATTGTGAAACAGGTAAAGATTTACCTTTCCGTTTTCCAAATAAAGATGAGAAATTCCTGTCATTAATTGTAACTGATCCTTACCAAGTATTTCAGGCTTTAGACGAAGCTGAAGAAATGGAAGAAATACATACTGTAGTGATAGATACCTTAACTTATTTAATGGGTATGTTTGAAACACAATACGTTCTAGCAGCAGCCGATACACAAAAAGGTTGGGGCAATTACGCAGAGTTTTTCAAAAAACTACACCAGTATTACTTTGCTAAAAGTACTAAATCCATTATTGTATTGGCGCATACTGCAGACATCTATAACAAAAAAGAAATGGTTATGGAGTCTATGGTTAAAGTCAAAGGCTCTACTATGAATGAAGGAGTAGAAGCCGCATATTCTACTGTTATCGCTACCAAGAAAGTAGCTATTTCTGAGTTAGAAAAATATGACAATCCTAATTTAAACATTTCTGATAAAGAAAAAAGATTAGGTTATAAACATGTTTTCCAAACTCAGATTACAGAAGACAGCATTAATGAGCGAATACGTGCAAACATGGGTATGTGGGATGATGAAGAAACCTACATAGATAACGATGTTCAAATTGTTATAGATCGGTTGCATGAGTACTATGACTGATCATCCTAAGTTTTGCTGTAACCAGCCCTTAATACCCTTAAGAAGTCAGTATTGCCTCCTTTGCAGTATTTGCGGGAAAGAATACTATTGGCCTCTTAAACCAAAACAAAAACCGTTAATTAAATCACAAAGGTAAACATATATGTCTCTATTAAAAAACGTAGTAACAAGTGAGAACGTAGAAGAAGAAAAAGATGTCGTAGGTGGAGGAGGTAAAAAAGTTTTACCTTCCGGTATTTATGATGCAACAGTCAATCTAGCTTATATTATTGAATCAGCTAAAGGCGCACTAGCAGTAGTACTTGATTTGCTAGTAGGTGAAGATACGGTAAGCCAAACTATTTATTTCACTAATAGAAATAAAGAAGCTACCTATACCAAAAATGGTAAAACATTTTGGATGCCGGGACACGCTGTACTCAATAGCTTGTCTTTATTGGCTTGCGGTAAGGACTTGTTATCTGAAGATTTACAAACTCCTGATAAAACTTTAATGATTTTCGATTTTGAATCTAAAAAAGAGCTACCTAAAGAAGTACCTGTACTGACTGAATGGAAAGACGCTAAAGTAAAAGTAGCTATTATGGATGTACTTGAGCCAGTTAATAAATTAAATAAAGATACAAATGAGTACGAGCCTTCATACGATGCACAAGGTAACTTAATGACTCGTCAATTTAATGACTTTGTTAAATTTATGCGTCAACGTGATAGCTTGACTACTACCGAAATCAAAAATGAAGAAACGGAAGCCACATATGCAACTGAATGGTTAGCTAAGTGGGAAGATAAACAGTCAGATAAGACTACTAAGGTTTCTCAAACAATTGCTGTGGGCGCAAGTTCTGGCAGCATGGTAAATAGTCCTAGCGGTGCACCTAAGCCAAGTGGCGGCAAGTTGTTCAGCTAAGCTATACAAGAGGGCGTTATGTCCTCTTTTCCTTAACTCTATTTTAAAATGGTGAATCATGATTATTACCTTGAAACAAGATGACATTGAAAACGCACTAATTAACTACGTAAATAGTTTACTGGGTGCACCTGTAAATCCAGAAAATACATCTATCTCTATTACAGCAGGTAGAGGTGTTAATGGACACTCTGCAGAAATTGAAATCGCTGCACCAAAAGCAGTAAATACAAAACGTGTACCTGTTACATACAACCACGCGGCTGAGGTTCCTATCAAAGAAGAAGTAACTACTGTTATGGATTCGGTAGAAGAAACGCCAGAAGTAGAAGAAGAAGTTACACCTTCACGTAATCTATTTAGCGCAGACTAGTGTTTGTATTCTGGATCATAGGTGTGATTTTGCTATGTATTCTGGGACTATTTGGAGCAGTATTTATACCGCTCCTTATAGCAGGTCTTGCAACAATAGCAGTATTCGCTTTAATTTATGCTATAGCTAGAGACTATAAAGAATACAAAGATAAGGGAGACCCCTGATTATCTAGGGGTCAAACTTGCTTCCATTGCCGGAATTTGCAATAAGTTATCTAAGTGTCCCAGCGGTAACAGAGAAGATCTATTCGTAACCCCTGAAGTGGAAAAAGCAGTATCCATTATATCCGGTGCATCATAACTTAATAGTTGCTGCGCCCATAATGTAGCAAGTACATTGACAGGTTTATCTACAAGTTGTCTTAGAATGACTTTCTGTATTCGCAAGAAGAACTTACTGAACATGACAAAACCCATATCGTTAGCGTACTGTAATGCAGCGTGTGTAGGTAAATCATAGTTAACAAAAGTCTCCACAACGTAATTAATAGCTTCTGCTTTTTCCATCCCTGTTTCTTGTTTGTGTTTATACAAAGCATATCTTGCTACAAAATCACTCAATTGAGTAGCATCTCTTAAAACTTTATAAGTTTTAGTGTCATGTGTAATAAACAACTGACTAGTTACTGATTTAATTATTTCCGGTGTACGGGAAACAATAGGATCAGTTAATTTATCCAAACCACTCAAATATGTAAAATTGTTTTCTTCCATTTCCACATCTTCAATAATAGCTTGAAGTACACCTTCGTCAATTAAATCCTTAACAGGATTCTTCGCAATTTCTTCCTCAATACGACTAATACGGCTCTTAATATTTAGTCTTTCACTAGATGTTAAACGCTTGTTGGCTTGTAATTCTAATTCTAATTTTCCTAATGTATTTCGTAATTCTTTATAATCCAGTACTGCTCTTGTTCCTTCCATACTCCATTTAGTTTGTTTGGCTAGAGAAATACCTTCTACGGTGTTAACAATAAAATTACTTAAAATATTACCCATTAAAACGAAACCAGACTTAACAACAATAATATCTTTAATTAACTTCATAATATCTTGCCAGATAACTTCTGCTTTAAGAATAGTAGAATTGTTACCCAGTAAAGCCATACCTCTACCTATTGCATTAACTAAGGATTTTTCAGAGTTTTGTAATTTATTATCAGCCCACTGACCAATAGTTAATTTACGTTGTCCGAAAACCAAAGGAATTAAACCTTCTCGTACAGGTATGCCCCCTAAAGCAGCTATATTAAATTTACTTTCTAAGAGTCGTCTAGTATCAGAAGGAAGCAAACGATAAAATTCTTCATCTCCTGTGAGTAAAGTAAATTCAGTAGACTCTCTGGCATAGTTAGCATCAAAATCATCCACTAATAAATCTATAGCTTTGCTGTTAATCATAGCTGAATTATTTTTGTCTATGATGGCACCAAACATATTACCCAGTACTTCATCGAAGTGGGTGTTCATTTGCATAACATTCTTTTTCACATACTCTGTACCAGAGTATCTATAGACAGGAGAAGAGTAAGTATAGTCACCTACTGTCGTTAAATGACTAGGTGTAAGCGTATAATCATGTGCTTGGTTTAATCTATCTGCTTCTGTTTGTACGGCTGCATTGGCTTCGTTACTTAAACCAGTACCCTTACTTTGCAAACTGGTTAAACTAAATATACCAGACATATATTTACGTAAGCCGCCTACGTCATTTACCATTAAGGTAACGGATTCTGTTGACCCGGTTGCAGGATCAGGAGGCAACTGTGTTACTTCTTTGTAGTTCTTACGTATAAGATCTGCTTTATCTTCAGGTGTAGCAGCAATAGCTAACGCAACATTAGGATTAGTTTCTTCTTTTACATATCCTTTAATCATTAAAGATTCTTGATCAAAGAAGTTCTCTTTTTTAGATTTCTCTTTGTGTAAGTTGTACATCTCCATCGTAAAGAGTAAACCATTATCTGTTTCAGACTTACCTGCTTTTAATTCTTTACGATAGATTTCCTTAATCTTTTCAGCATTTGCTTTATTACTGCTAGTATTCAAAGTATATAACGTAATGAGTCTATCTATAATAGGCTGCACATCTTCTGCATTGTTTACTGTAACGTGGCTATTATTTACTGCTCTCGCTATGTTATGCGCATTATTTAGTGTTCTACCTGCAGCTAATAGCGCAACACCTTCACTATTAAGAGAAGCTAAACTTCTAGCTTGAGCTTTATAATAAGCAAGAGTATTAGTGTCATTAGTTATTGCACGTAAGTCTCTTTCAGTAGAAGCAATAGCTCTATCCCTAGCAGCTTGGTTAGTAATAACATCATAGACTTGTTTAAAGTTACCTGCATTACTACGTAGTAATACGCCTGCATCGGATTTCAATAAACTGTAGTACACTGCATCTTTTTCTTCAGCCGTAAGTATAGAGCCGTATTTGCTTTGTATTGCTTTGGTTGCCTGCAAAGAAGCATTGGCTCTTTCCCGTTCTACATAGTTAGAGCTATAGCGAAGCATGGCAGTAAACACGGCATTTTTAGAAGTGTTGCCTAGCATCTCTCTAGCAATACTTTTAGTAAAGCCGTTCTTTGCTATACCCATTCTTCTAGACCATTCATTTAAAACAGAAGCGGTACTTTCTAAAGTTAATCCTGTTTTATTTAAAACGAGGTCTAGTGCTGGTGTCACAACAGGTACGTCCTTACCTAATACTTTACCTTCAGGAAATAATTTAGCGAGAGGTGCACGAACATAATCACTAAGCGCACCTAACGCTTTGCTGTTAACAGTGTTTATAAACTTAGCAGATTTACTTAACCTAGTTAGATTATCATTTTGGGTATTTACTAATTTTTGAGCCAAGATAAGTAAGGTTTCATTTCCATTCAAACCTTGTATACCTAATCGTTTGGCTTCAAAAGCTGAAAGCATATCTCCTAAGATACTTAGTAAATGGTTAGCTGCATTTACAAAAATGTTTATACCTTTATATTTACTTGGCTCAATTCTACTTAAATCAGTAGAGTTCATGGCTTCAGTAATTTCAGGTTTAGCAAGGGCTTTCATTAACTTTTCATTTGTTAATCCAAACGCAAAAAACTCATGCAAGTAGTGGTTTCTGTTTTGTTCTAAAGTTACACCATTAACTGCTAATTCTTTATTTTGTTTAAACGCTTTAGTATTTCTAAAAATATATTCGTAGAGTTTTTGCGCTTCTTCTTTTTCAGATGCAGTAGGATTAGGATTAGGATAGAAATCTTCAGCAGTAATATTACGCTCTGCCGCCATAAATAATTTACGTATTTTCTTAAGCGTGACAGCATCGCCTTTACCATCTAATAAGTGATGACTGATATGGTGCAGTAATTCGTGTACATACACTTCCGGTGCAGATAAGAAAGACGTATTAGCTCCTGTAGCTGTGCCTAGAGCGATTTCTATTAAAGGTCTATCTCTGGCATGGAATCTACCCATAGTAACGTCAGACGTATTATCTATAGCCACATTGATAGGCTTCATAACATTCTGTATCAGCGTATTTACTACGCCTTTCAAATGTTGGCTATGTTGTGTACTTACGCCCCGTGGATCAGCCATTTCAAGTTGATCGTACAAATTCAAAACATTGTTAGTATCCACTGCTTGAGTAGAAGATGTATTGAATGTTCCTTGCGAAGAAGTAGAACCAAATAAATCTAATTGATTTTGTTTATCTAAGGCACGTTGTATATCTTTAAGCCCGGTATCTACTAAACTTTCTACCTGTTCTTCTTCTGTTTTACCTTTAGGTTTTAAAGGAGGAGTATCACCATCCACTTTATATGCAGCATTATGTAAGAAATACTGATCCACCGATTTAATCTGATCAAACTTGGCACGATTATTTAGCAAGCTTGTATTAATAGCCTGTGCTTCATTTTTAATTTCTTCAAGAACTGAATCAGTAGCGTCATAAGGTACTCCATCAAAAGTACTTATTGCTTCTTGTAAAAGACTTGTGTATTCAGGATTATTTAAAGCTTCCGTAAACATGTTATACATACGGTGATAAGGGTTATTCTTAACGTCTTTCAATAAATTAAGAATAGTTTTATTCGTATTTATTACACCTTCTCTAGCTGTAACAACAGAATGTCCGTTAGAATCATGCTGGTTAGTAGCAGGAGAATGAGAAATAGTATCTAAAGTGGTAGCACCATCTATGTTATGGATGGACATTACAGGTAAACCTACACCTAATGCGGAAAGTGTACGACTTCTTCCTGTACCTGCTAAAGATAGTGAACGTGTAACCTTGTTTTCTATTTCCCCTTTACTATTTTGAGTAACTCTATTGGAAGCAAAAGAGTAAGTATCTACCCCTTCTTGAATTTGATCCAACAAAGCTAATTCGCTTTCTGTTAAGTTAGGATTGCTGCCTGCTGCTTCTAGTGTAGAAGATAAAGCGGAAATAAAAGTATAAGGAGTAGGGTTAGTACTTCCTTTCTTAGCTGCAGTGTATTCTGCACCATAAGTACTTTTAACAAAGCTTTTAGGAGAAGCAGCAATTACTTTATGTAGGTTCTTTAAAGCTTCTAAACTATCAGCTTTATTGCCTATTTTGGTTTGTGTTCCACCTAATACACTACGCAGCATACCTATCTTAGTAGCTATAGAGGCATCTTCTGTAGCTGAAGATACGCCTTTGATAGACTTGTATAAGTCTACGCCTTCACCTTCTACAGAGTTAAGTAAATCAAAGTTACGAAATACACCAATCTTTTCTACTTGTTCTTTTATTTTTTCTACTCTAGAAGTAGATAGATCAGTAACGATACCGTTGTTTATGTTGCTATTCATTGTTGCAACTAATTCAACTGCTTCAGCTAAACTTCTAGGACTAACAGTATCTATCTTATTATCTCTAATATACTTCTGTTCTGCAGCACTAGCTTTATTGCTGCCTAGCTTTTGAATTAAAGCATTAAAGTATATTTTGTAATAGCTCGCTATATAACCTTTAGAGAGAGTAATTGCCATCTTATTCATGGACTCTCTGTTATATATAAATGTACCTAGTACTTCATTAGCAGGAGCTTGCAACGATAGTTCGTAGATAGCTTTCATTGCTACACGCATTCTAAATTCTGTATTCTTAGGTAACAATTTAGGCTTAACAATAGCCTTTTTATTTTTAAATGTTACATAAGGGAAGTAATTAAAATCAGGAGCAACATCAGTAAAATCTCTATAAAACTGATTCACTTTATCTACGTACTCATTAAATTCAGTCATTTCTTCTCTAGATGTAGGTACACGTATAAGCTTCTCATACATTTCATCTATATGGTAAGTAACTGCATCTGTTGCAGCCGTACCTAATCCTGCCCCAAAACCAAACATAGTAGTCGGTAGCTTTCCTGCGCTTCTATCAAAAGAGAAAACGTTAGTAATGCTTTCTTTTAAGGAGATTAAAGCAGGGTGTATTTCTTTACGGCTTAATTTAAATACAGCTCTGAAATATTTAACTACCCCTGGAACTGAAGCGTAACCATCCGGTGAGCTTACAAATTCACTTGAGCCTATCATGTTATCTAGGTATTCAGGGAAACTATCACCTAATACTTTTGTCCATGCCTCACTTACTTTAGAGTAAATATCTTTATTACCTTCTTGAGTAATCCATTCATCAAAAGACATATTAGGATCTACGTAGAAACCACCTGCAGCCATTAGCTCAAAGAAGTTAGCACCATTGATTCCCATTAAGCCAATACCAATAACTACACCGTTTGTAGTACCGTCAGCGTCTACACGTAAAGTGCTTTCAAACTCACCATCAGGATTATATTTAGCTAGCTCACTTAGAACGTATAAGCCATCAGCATTCGCACCGTATTTTTCAGCAAACTCTATAATTGTATTCTCATCTTCTGCACTTACTGTTTCTTCAGTACTTGCTCTAGCATATGCGTCTGAAGCAGTTTTATACAGTTCTGAGTTATAGACTTCATCAAAAACAGGAGCAATATCCTTAAGCTTCATGTTATTGGTTTTATACCCAAGCTTATCTAGAATGCTTGATTTATACGAAAGCATCTGTGCAGTATTTTGTCCATTAACTGTCCGTTTAAAATCGGCTAAACCAGATAAAGCTCTGTGTAACTTAGAAGTCTGTGGATTGAATATAGAGCTTTCATAACCAAAACGTCTATGTGTCCACGCAACTACTTTAAGATAAAAAGGTTTAGTACCTTGTTCGGTTGTTTTATAGAAATCCAGTAAGTTATCAACTTCCCGTACAAGTCCTGTATTTTTACCATTTTCGATACTGCCTACTTTATTCGCAGGCATTTTACTACGATCCACTACAACACCTGTTAAACGGTCTTGTGTTTCTGTAGAGAATTTAACAAAAGTATGGCCTGCGTCATTAAAGGTATTGGCGTAATTAGATGCCTTGAGCATTTTAGCTCTAGTCTCTTCAGGCAAACCTTTACCTCTGTTATTTTTAGAACTAACTGAGCTATACGGCTTAAGAGAAGGAGCTTTAGCTTTACTCTTTAGATTAAACATTTCACCTAGTAGATTAGGTGCAGCATCTATAGGATTAGTGTGTACATCTGCTTTAGTCTTATCTACTTGATAGAAGGTAATACTAAACGTACTATCATAAGTTTTAGTGTCCGATCCAGTTAAGTCATTTAATACTGCACTAGATACATTAGTAAGTTTAACTAGTTTTTGGTTAGCTAAAAATGTCATAGCTAGATTACCAATACTACTTTCTAGTCTACTTTGAAAAGAAGCAGAATTACCTTTATCTGCTTTTAAACCAAGAATACGTAGGGTATTTTTACCTATATCTTCCGCAGCAAGTTCTTTGTTATCACCTGCTTCTTCAATAAATGCTCTTTCTGCTTCAGTAACAGGATGATCTTCGTGTCTACCTAAAATACTATTAACAGTAGGATCATCTAATACTTTCATGATGCGTTTATCATTATTAAGCATTTCTACTGTTGCACCGTATACTGCAGATATGAAGTTGTCTGAGTAATTTTTATTATCTTCTGTAAATAGTAGAGTTGGAGATTTTCTAAATACTTCTACCCTACGGAAAGCATCACTTTCAGCTACTTTAACTACTTTCTTAAATGCTTCTCTAAACGTAGCTTCGTTTGCTAGAAACTCAGTAGTTGCAGCAAGTCTATTAGCAGGACTTGTATTTTCATCTATGTTTTTAAAATACTTCTGAATAAAACCTTTAGTGTTTTCTCTAGCAATATCCATGAATGGCGCAGAGTATTGACGTAAATAGCTATTGCCTTTCTTGGCTAATATACGTGCAGGAGCAATAGCCGCTTTACCAGAAGCAGTTAACGGTGAAAGTCTATTTAGGAAAACATCTTTGATTTCTCTAAAAGCAGTGGTGTCTACCGCTTCTTCTTCCTCTACGGTTGATTCAGCAGCAGGAGTTTCTTCTACGCTGTCTACAGGAGCATCTATTACAGTTTCTGTAGTTGCGGGATTGTCTCCTTCTACGTTTATAACAGTAGTGTTTTTTGTGTTGGTTTCAGAGAAAGCTGCTTCTTCCAGTTCTCTTTTAGTGTTACGAATAACATTACGTAGAACGTCAATCGCATTACCCTGTTTTTCGGTAGGAACGCCTCCAGTAGCAGCAATATTGTCCCTTATACTTTTTAGTTTGGTAACAGCCTTATTATACTCTTCTTGAGGAGTACCCGGAGCAGGAAAGGTTATGTCGTCTTCACTATCTACTTCTTCTGCAGGTACGTCAATAACAGTTTCATTTGTACTGTTACTTTCTGCAGAAATAGGCGCTTCTTCTTCTGGAAGATCTATGACTGTACTCTGGTTAGGATTAGTAACAGGAGCTTTAGCTAGGTTGTCATTATTCACTGCGGATAGATCTGCAACTTCAAGTATATCGCTTGTTTTAAGTTTCTCTGAAATAATACGAGTTTCGTCTAAAACGCCTTTAAGTGCAGCAGCTTCTTTTTCCATAGTAGCAACTAGACCGCCTGATCTACCATCTATGTATGCTTCGCCTGTTAAACCTTTAGTATGATTACGGTAGGCAGCAATA
>JGI10211J34971_10003432_pt1 | contig 12689 bp, 8 predicted proteins | sample Etolagsediment_FD_34971 | JGI IMG/M metagenome (IMG submission 34971) | reverse complement strand
CCCGGCGGAACAAGCTCACGAGAGCCTCGCCTATCGCCCGTGGATCTTCAGATCGTACATCGACCACCAGTTCCGGTCGTGCTCGCCCGTCTGCACAATCTTCACGAAGCGGCCACGCCATGGCAAGACGTCGATCGTGGTAAGCTTGCCCTCACCCTCACCTTTGGCAATGGGGCCTGTCCACTTCTCGCCGTCTGACGAAACGTAGATCTCGTACCCACGCGGATAGTCATTCCCGGATTTGGCCGAATCCAAGACCAGACGCAGGACTTCCTTCTCCTCGCCGAGGTCCACCATGAACCAGTCGCCCGGTTTCTGGGCCGCACCGGTACCCCAGCGCTTGTCCATGTCTCCGTCGATCACGTGTTCGGGCGCCTCCGCATCGCTCGTGTGGCAGGCAGACAGCTTCCACGTGGACGTATCCAGCAATGCCTTCGCCGTGTCGACGTGCTGGGGACAACCGTTGATGGATATCTCGCAGATCGACCAGAACATGCCGCCTGAGGACCCGGTCTGAACGATCTTCACATGCCGCCCGGTCGTAGGCGGCACATCGATCGTGAATACCTTCTGTTTGCCTTCGCCCGTCACGACCGGCTTGCCCCAGTCTTCCCCGTCCTTGGACACGTACACTTCGTACCCGCGCGGGTAATCGGCGCCCGTGTCGCCAGCGTCGAGCGTGACCTTCTCGATCGACGTCTCGTACCCCATGTCCACCGCGAACCACATGTCCGGCACCATCGGCGCGCCCGTGGTCCAACGCGTGTCCCGCACGCCGTCGATGGCGTCCCGAACAGCGGCGCCCCCGTGCGAGGCGCTGAGGGTGAGTCCGGCACCCTGAAGGCCTCGATGGATCGATGCAGCCGCCTGGAACGCCTCGGCTCGCAGCGCCTCGTCATCCGTGAACTTCAGTGCCAGCTCCAGCGCAGCCGGATGATACAGGTTCCCCAGGCCCCCCAACAGGGATTTCTTCTCCTGCTCTCCCTGCGCGAGCTGCATGGCTTCCTGGTAGAGTTCCAGCGTCTTGGCGAACGGACGAGCGCTGGGCAGAGCAAGTTGTCGAGCATACCCGCGCATGGCGAGGACCCGGGACACCAGATCGGGCGATGAGAGGCTGACGGCGCGAAGTCGATCGATCGGTGTCGATGTCGGCCAATCGGCCAATGCACGCAACGCAGATTTGCGGACGTCGCCATCCTTGTCCTCAAGCCCCGCGTACAGAGCGGGCAACGACGCATCGGACGCGATCCGGCCCAGCACGTTGAACAGCAGCGCCCGAGCGGAGGGGGGAAGCTGCTCCTTCAGCTTTGCGAGAACTGCATCGGCACGCCTGTCTTCGTCGGCGATCTGCTTGCTCACGCTGACAAGCAGGTTTGCGAGCCCCACGCGTTCGCTCTCCTTCTCGATCTGCAACACAAGCCCGACCAGTTCGGTGAGATGCTCCGGCTTGGCGATGGCCGACAAGGAGCGGTGCGCCGCTTTGCGGACGTCCGCGTCGTCGTCCCGAGCCGCCTGAAGCACGACCGCCATGGCCGCGGATGCCTGACGCGCTCCCAGACACCGGACGAGCTCGACTCGCAGCGGCTTCGGCGCGCTTTCCACGAGCTTCGCAATCGCCGCGTCCATGCCCGGCGCGGCTGCGTAATCGAGGGCTCCGCGGGCCAGGTTCTGTTCCGCCGACCGGTCGGGCGACTCGGCTGCGATCTTCGCAAGGACCGTGATGGCGTCTACGTCTCCAATCCTCTCGAGGCCGCGCAACGCCGCGAGCTTTACATCCACGTCCTCGCTTGCGACCATCGCAAGTACGGCCTTCGCCGCGGCACGGTCACCACGCGTGGCCAAGGCATCGATTACCAACGGCTGATTCGTCACGTGCACTCCCGGCAACGCCTTTGCGGCGTCCGCGGCAATACTGTTGCCGGGCAGTTCGGCGATAAGCCTGGCAGCAGCCTCGGTCATGGGGCTTCGCTCCTGTTTCAGCACGGCCAAGACGTCGGCGAGAGCGGGGGCGCCGCGGCGCCGCATCACGTTGTAGAAACCGGCGGCCCTGACATGCGGCAGAGCGTCGGTCGCATCCATCAGGAGCTCATAGACACTGCCGGCTCGCCGGTCCGCGGGATCGGTAGCCTCCAGCAGGGCGGCGCACTCCAGAAGCGCCTGGTCGATCCGCAACCGGACAGCGGAACTCCCACGGGCGGCAACGAGTGCTTGTGCACACGCGTCATTGCCAATCCGCCCCAGTGCAAGCGTTGCGGCCTCCGCGGTTGCGGTGTCCGCATCCCCCATGAGTGTCGCCAACAGCGGCACGGCTTTCACATCACGGCGCACGCCGAGAGAGTTGACGACACCGACCCGGGTCAACGCCGTCGTATCAGCCAACGCCGCGCGCAACGCTGAACCTGCCTCGTCGCCGGGAATGTCTTCCAACGCATAACGTGCGAACTCGGCAAAGCTGGCATCGCGCAGCAGACGAGAGAGTGCAGGGACGGCTTTTGCTGTACCGATGATGCGGAGTTGCCGACACGCAAACGCCTTGCAGTCGGCCGTGACATCGCTGTCGAGGAGCCCCGCCAGTTTGTCGACCAGAACGGCGGCCTGATCCGCGGCCCCGGTGCGTTGTGCCTGGACCACCATCTCGGCGATCTGCTGAGCCGTGGCGGAGTCCTTGCCCAGTTCGAAGGTCGTGATGTCCGCAAACACCGCTTCGACCCCGGCAGCAAACGCGTCACGACGCGACCCGCTCAGGTACTCCTCGCTCAACTGCGCGCTCGGAGTCGCGTCAGCCTCGAGATCGCCGAGTGCGAACTGGATGCCGTCCAGGTAGTGCTGCATCACGGCCGGATTCCAGAAGATCTCGTCACGGTGTCCGAGGGAACAGTAGAACACTCGTCCTTTGCCGTAGTTCTGCACCCAGGCCACGGCGAAATCGTCGTCCTGACGCTTGATCTTGTCGCCCTTGTCCATGTTCGTCTTGGACGTGTCCAGGCTCAACAACACGCGCAGCTTGTCGCGCGAATACGGATCGCGAAACTGGTAGATCTCGTCCGTCACTTTGAAGGTCTGGCCGCGGAACGCCGCACACAGCGGATGCCCGGGGTCGTCCAGTTTCACTGTCACTTCCTCGTGCCATGGGTGGCCGGAGAAATAGCCGCCGAGCATGTCGCCGTAGTCAGCCCACTTGTAGAGGCAGTCGGTCGCCGCGTGGACGCCGACCAAGCCGCCCCCCTTCCGGACAAAGTCGACGAAGCTCTTCTTCAACCGATTCTCGCGTTCCGCCGCTTTCGCCTGATCCGCCTCGGACAACTCTTTGAACTTGGGATCGGCGAACAGGTCGCCGGTCGTGTTGTCCATAATCACGGCGTCGAAACCGGCCAGCGTCGCTGGCTCGAACATGGCGATGTCGTCGCTGATCTCGGCGGTGTATGCGCCCGTCGTCTCACCAAGCATCTTGAGAGCAACCGCGGCACAGGGGATCGAGCCGTGCGGGAAACCGCGGCAGAGGGTGAAGATCAGTACCCTACGGGGCTTCGCCGGCTTCACCCGCACCGTGCGCGGGAGGGCCGCCTTGACCTTGTCGATCTTGTCCCGCGGCACGTCAGGATCGGCCGCCATGCAGAACGGCAGCAGGCAGAGAGAGAGGAACGCGTGGGCGAGTGATCTAATGTGATTCATGGTCAGCTTCCGAATTTGGGGGTTCAGGGCGGTCCGTTGCAGTCGAGGAGACTGCCAGCAGAGGAAACCGCCCCTCTCACACTCTCCATGGAGCGCGCATGGCGCGGCCGAGGTGGCGATTAGCCTCGGCATCTCCTACGAACTGCTCCGACACGGGATCCCACTTCAGGGGACGCTTCAGGCGGTAAGCGATCCGGCCGAGATGACACACGCTCACGCTGCGACAACCGATCTCGGCCGTGCAGATGCACTGTCGGCGCGTCTTGACACAATCGATCCAGTTACGTTGGTGGTTCGGGCTGCGGTAGAGCCGCACGTCGTTTGGCCCCCACGACTCCCGCTTCAGTTCCTCCGGCTCCGTCACCAGAAACTGGCCACGGTTGACCAGCACTCTCCCGTTCTCACCGATGAACTCGACAGCGGCTCCGGCGGCCCCGCCGCCGTGGTACATGACCGTGCCGTCGGCGTACGTGTACCTCAGCCGCGGAATGTCCCGGCCGTCCGGGGGCGCGATCTCGACGGGGCCGGTATCGTCTTTGCCCAACCCCCATTGCGCGATGTCGAAGTGATGCGCGCCGATGTCCGTCATCCCCCCGCCGCCGTAGTCCCAGTACCGTCGCCACTGCGGCCAGACTTTGAAGTTGTCCATGGGGCAGATCGTGGAGTGGTATGCGCGCTCTGGAGCCGGCCCGAGCCACATGTTCCAGTCAAGCGACTCCGGAACCGGCTGCGCCCCCAGGTAGCACGGGCCCGACGGGCCGCCCACGTTGACGTACACGGTGTGCACTTGGCCGATGCGACCGTTGCGCACGATCTCGCACGCCATACGGAACGAGTAGTCGGACCGTTGCTGGGTGCCAGTCTGGAAGATCCGGTTGTGCCGGTCGACCGCGTTCACAACGGCACGGGCCTCACGGATGGTCAAGGCCAGGGGCTTCTCGCAATACACGTCTTTGCCGGCGCGCAACGCTTCCACGGCGATCACGGCGTGCCAGTTTGTCGGAGTAGCGATCAAGACCGCATCGATGTCCTGCCGCGCGATCAGTTCGCGGAAATCACGGTACGCAACACACGCGGTGTAAGTGCCCTTCTCGTAACGTTCGGCATACCGTTGATCCACCTTCTTCCTGGCGTTGTCGAGCCGGATGGACTCCACATCGCAGACGCCCGTGATGTGTACGTCGTTCGCTCCGAGCAACGCGCCCAGATGCCCCTGGCACATCTTGCCCATGCCGATCAGTCCGACAGCGACCCGATTGCCCGGGGACGCCGCGCCGAGAACCGAGGACGGGATGATCGTCGGCACGGCGATTCCAGCCGCGCCGGCGGCTGTCCGGCCAATGAACTGACGTCGTGTAGTGTTGGTCATGGATTACAGACTCCAAACTGAAAACAGAAGAGCCGGCAAACGGCGACTTGCTCCGGCGACAGGGGATAATGTAATCCCCCCGTCCAAGAGTAGGTGATCAGAACGGGTTGACAGCACGGACAGGCCCGTACATCTGTCCATCGGCCATGTCCTCTGTCAGGATTTCGTAACAGTGGGCCGCCTGAGCCGCTGCTACAATCACAGCGTCCCAAAAGCTGAGCGAGTACGCCTGCATGAGGCGGAGTCCGGCACAGATGAGATCGGGGGAGACTTGGACGATCTCGAAGTTATACAGCACTCCGAGTTGGTGTTCGACAGCCGCACGGGGTTGCCCGAGTTTGTTGACGGCCACCGAAGCGTACTCGATGCAGACTTGCGTGGAGATAGCAGCGTTGCCCTGCACCAGGTATTGGGCTACCAGATCGAGTGCACGGACGTGCTTGTGGCCGGCTGCGGCGTCGTTTGCGTAGACGAGGATGTTGGTATCAAGGAACACTTTGGGACTCACGAGCCGTCTCCTTCGTGCCGATGGATTGCGTTCCGGTCGAACCGCCAGCCGTCCGGCGACCTCCCGGGCTGCTCGGTGGCGACGCGTCGGAAGGCTTCAGCCGCGTCCTGAGGCGTCGTGCCGCCCACGAGTTGGGCGAGGTAGTCGCGGACCATCTGGTTCAGGCTCGTCCCGTGTTCGTGCGCGTAGTTGCGGGCCGCCCGCACAAGCCCTTCATCCGCCGACAAGGTGATGTTCATGCCGTCGCATCTCCTGCATGTGTTCAGGAAAATCGCACGTAATACGTGTACACGGATATCGTTGCGTTGTCAAGTTGGGCCGTGCACTCTGCGAAGACGTTCCGGGCATGTCTACAACAGGCAGACTTGAGCCGCGTGACGGACGCGGAATGACGGGCGACTGTGTTCATAGTCAACCACGGCCCTGACATCGCCATAGCGAGCGCGGGCTTTGCAGCGCCGGCTTTGAGCCGGCTGTCCGGGATGCGGGCTCGGCGTTGAGAGATATACTGGCCAATCCGGTGACACGACTACTCGCGCTCGAAAACAAGTCCGTCGTTCCAGGCGGCCCATGTCGTCTCGAACCAACTGTCGTCGTCCGGCAACGGGCGCACGGGTACAGGAATGACCTCGAAGTTCCCCGGAGCGCCGTCGATCTGGCGGGTTTCGAGGATCTCGTTGCGCTTGTCCAGGTTCTCCGGCCTGTGGCGCAACTCACTCCCGCGCTTGCTGTCCACGGTGAGAGCACCTTCCTCGTCCAGGACCATGTATCCGCCGCGTGAGCCGCCACCGTTGGCGATGTAGTAGTCCAAGGCTTGCAGGAACGCCACACTGGTCAGGGCCAGCAGTTTGTCTTCGGTCGCACGGGCGAGCTGCTTGCGGTTCTCGCACCGAATGCCGCGGTGACGGATGCTGGCGTACAACGCCTTAGCGTCAGCCAATGCGCACTTCGTGCCCTGAGCGCTGCGGACGAAAGCACCGTCGTTGCTCATCCGGTCCTGGATCTGCGGACGGATCAAATGCGGTTCGACAGCGTCTTCCCCTGCCGCCAGGTAACGTGTGTACTCGGCGAACTGTTGCGCAACCTGGCCGCTTGCGGCCTCCGCAAAGCCGGTCACGGAGCGTGGGGCGTCACGGTAAGCGTTGGCGATGTACTGCGCCGCACGCGTGGCACCGACCTGACTGCTGTTCAGGGCGCTGCCGCCGGGGCGGACGCCGTGGGTGCCGTTGAGTTCACCCACGGCGAACAGGTGGTCGACGCTTGTCTCCCACCAGATGTTCCCGCGCAGACCTCCGTTGCAGTGCTGGGCGCACACGGCCACTTCCAGCGGATCGCGCAGGTCGATGCCGTGCTCGGCATACAGGTCAATGCTCTGTTGGTTCATGTGCTGCAGGCGTTCGTACGGCGTGGCCTGGAGCGCTCCGGAACGCTGGAGATAGACCCGTGCCTCGTCTTTCAGTTCCGGGATGGCGAACGCAGTCATGCCGGGCCCGGGGGTGGGATCGCGCATGAAGTCCATGAACACGCGGCGGCCGGCCATGATCTCGCGATGGACGGCGATGTCGACAATCGAGGAGCCCTGATTCTGGAGCCGTGCGGCGTGAAACGGCCACTGGTAGCCTTTGAGAAAGACGCTCGTGGCCATGGTGGGCATGTCGTCGAAGTAGTCGTGAAGAAAGTGGCGCTTGTTGCTCACGCCGTCGGGTTCGGTGCTGAAGTAGTCCGGGACCACTTGCTGGTACGTGCCGGACAGGTTCCACCGGAACTTGATGGAGGCCAAACCGAACTGCAGCTCGGTCAGGTTGTTACCCACGGCCCCAACGTCGAACGCCAGACCGTGCGAGCCCAGCTGGCCGTGAGGCCACACGCTGATCCGGTACATCTCTCCCGGGCCGCCGGTCGCCAGCACGACGTTCTCGGCGTTGAACAGCGTCATGCCGTAGTTGTCTTCGTAGTATTCCCCCTTGTTCAGGCAGATGGCGCCGATCGTACGACGACCGTCGGGCGTGTCTTCGACAAGAAGCTTGACCGCCTCGTGACGATCGAAGATGGGGATCTGGTGATGGCGGACCTGGTCCAGCAGCTTGCGGAACATGAACATCGATGTTTTCGGACCGGCCGACGTTGCGCGCTGACGCGGATCGTGATCGGTCTTGTATCCGACGTACCCGCTGTACTTGTTGAACGGGAACGGCACGCCCATCTTGCAGAGATCGAAGAATGCCGGGAGCGACCCGAGCCCTTCGATGTAGGCCAGGTCGCCGTGCATCATGCCGCCCTGGAAGAGCGACCGCGCGAACTCCATCGGGCTGTCCGGTTCGTCGCCGAAGACGCCCATCTTGTAGTAGGTCTGCTTGTCCGAGCCCGAGTTGTTCGACGTGCCGTTGCCGAGCTTGTCCACCACAATGGCGATATCTCGCACCCCCAACGCGTACAGCGCGTCGGCACACTTCAGGCCGCCGGCACCCGCACCGATGATGAGCGTGTTCACGGAGACGACGGGGAACCGGACGGTCTGTCCGTCGGACGTACTCACAGAGATGGTGTCGCGAAGCATGGACTGGTCCTTTCAGACGTGAAGCGTGAAACGTGAAACGTGAAACCGTGGTCTTCTACAGCCTCGGCAACGTGAGGCCGCCGTCGACCATGATTACCTGACCGGTCGAATAGGGCAGGTCCCCGCGTGCGAGCATCGCAACCGCCTTGCCGATGTCCTCGGGGAATCCCCATCGCTCCTGCACGCAGAGGCCCTCGGCGATCAGCTTGTCGTACTTGTCTTTGACCACCGCGGTCATGGGCGTCTGGATGACGCCTGGCCGGATCTCGTACACAGGGATGTCAAACTCGCCCAGACGGGCGGCCCACAACTGGGTGGCCATGCTGACGCCGGCCTTCGACAGGCAGTACTCGCCTCGACTGGGAGATGCAACGGTAGCGGAGATGGAGGAAATGTTCACGATGCACGCGGCAAACTCCGGGGTCGCCTGCTTGAGACGGATCATCTGGTTGGCGGCGGCCTGTGTCAGGAAGTACGGTCCCTGGAGGTTGATTCGCATGACGAAGTCGTAACTCTCCTCCGACGCCTCCAGGATGTCTGCCCTGACTCTCGGAGCCACGCCGGCGTTATTGACGAGAACGTTGAGTCCTCCGACCTCCTGCTCGATGCGGTCAAGCACAGCCTGACGATCGGCGACATTTGTCACATCCCCCTGGCAGTAGAGCACCTTCACGCCGAGTTGCTCCAGTTCGGCCAAACCGTCGGCCACCGCGTCGCGATCCAAGACGTCCAGGATCGCGATGTTTGTGCCTTCGCGTGCCAGGCATTGAGCAATGCCATAGCCGATGCCACGCCCGCCGCCGGTGATCAGTGCTGTCTTTGTCATAGTGTGTCCTCCAGAACCTGAGACGGACGGGAACGCCTGTCGAGAAAGGAATGGATCTCTTCGGCGGCACGCATGCCCTCGACGATGCCCTGCACAGCGGTGGTTCCGCCGTTCACCAGATCGCCTCCGGCAAACACGCCGTCCATACTCGTGCGTTGACTCCCCGTTCCGGTCTTCACCAGCCCGTTCGGCCCGAAATGCAGGCTGCTCAGGGCGTCCTTCAAGGGGTCGGCAATACGCTGTCCCAAGGCTTCGATGACCAGCCCAACGGGCAGAACGCTCTCGCTGCCGGGAATCACAATCGGGGTTCGCCGTCCGCTCGCGTCCGCGGCACCCAGCTCGGTTCGGGCCACGCGGACACCGATGACGCGCCCGGTGTCGTCGGTTTCATAGCCGAGCGGCTGCGTCAGCACCAGCACGTGTCCGCCAGCTTCCACAAACGCGTTGCGTTCCTTGCTCCACGCGGGCATCTCGGCGAACGATCGACGGTAGACCATGTAGACGTCCTGCGCACCAAGCTCGATAGCGGTCACACCGGCATCCATGGCCGTATTGCCGCCGCCGAGGACGGCCACTTTCGCCGGGACATCGGCGATGCGGCCAAGCTTGGCCAGACGCAGGAACGTCAGAGCATCGATCACGCCGTCGCCGTCGCCCAGTGAGGACGAGCCGCCCAGGCCTGTGGCGAGAAAGACGGCATCATAGCCCCGTGCCACGTCATCGAGCGTGAGTTCCGGACCGAGGGGCGTCCCGAACTGGACCTCGAGACGTCCCGCCTCCCGTGCAGGCCCCAGGATGGCATCGATTTCGGCATCGCCGTCGATGTAGCGTTGTCCGGGTATGATCGTGTCCGGGACTCCGCCCAGCTTCGCGCCTTTCTCCAGAATTGTGATCCGGTGTCCCTTCTCGACCAGCTTGATCGCGGCTGCGAGTCCCGCAGGGCCGCCACCCACCACGGCAACGCAGTTGCCCGATTGCGCGGTCGGAACCGATACGCCAACCAATCCGCACAAGCGGGCGTGTCGAGCCACGACGAGCTGAATGTCTTGGATAGGCAACGGGTTCTTGCAGAAGATGTCTTCGAGACAATGCCCTTCGCACTGCTCCGCCGCGGGACACACGAACCCACACATCTCGGGCAGCACATTGCGTTCACGCAGGATGCCGTAGGCCGTGCCGATGTCGCCGTCAGCAAACGCGGACAGGAACGCCGGGATGTCGATCCGGGCCGGACACCCACGCGTGCACGTTGCTTCCTCGCACTCCCGGCAGCGGCGCGCCTCCTCCTGCAGGCGGTCCACAGCGAAGCGCCTGGCCTGGCGATAGAGGGGGCCGTATAGCTCTTTATCGCGCACGACGCAGCCCGTCTTGCCCCCGTCACGCATGATCTGGGTGCATCCGGAGCACGTCACACAGCATTTCGCCGGATCCATGGCACCCTTCCCAACGATGTCGCGGACCGAGTCGGGATACGCAAAGGCGCCACGCCCCTGCCCCACCAAAGCGGCCCCGCCGCTCCGGATCACGGCGGCAGCCACATGCGGCATGAACTGGCGCAGCCACGTGTACCCCGAGCCGATCACGGGAAGACCGGGGTAGGTCTCCTGGACCTCCCGGGTGATCCCGATGAACCGCGCAATCCCGAACAACGGGTGCTCCCGCGGCGTGTTGGCTCCCTGTATGGGGAAGTCGTAAGGGCGTCCGTAGTGCGGATTGAAGTACGGGTTCCCGATCGACAGGTTCAGCAGAGGAATGCCGATTTCTTGAAGGAGCCCGATCAGCCGCAGAGGATCGCTCAGGTCCGGCGTCCGGTAGTCTTCCTCGTCGACACCCCAGCCGTAGGGGTAGCTGATCGCGTCATAGGCATTCAGGCGTGTGGTTACCTGCAGGCCCGGCACACGATCACGAATCCTGGCCAACGTCTCCCGTAGGAAACGTGTGCGGTTCTCGAAGGAACCACCGTACTTCCCCGGGCGCGTGTGCGATGCCAGCAGCTCGGACACCAGGTAACGGTGGCAGCTCTTCACGTCCACAGCGTCGAACCCGGCCTGTTGTGCGAGCGTCGCCGCCTGTACGAACTCCTCCTGCAACGCGTCCAGATACTCGTCGGTGACAAGTGGGTAGTCCCCGTCCAGCCTGTGGATCGGGTCGAGGATGGGGCTGTGATGGGCAATCATGGGGGTAGGCAGCCCCGTTGGCTTGCTGTAGCGCCCCGAGTGAGTCAGCTGAAGCACAAGGAACATCTCTTGTCCCATGGCGTCGCGCGCCGCCTGACGCGTCTCCGACACGAGCCGCGCAAATTCCTCGGCAGTACGATCCCGCAGGCAAAGCTGTCCGGGGTTCGAACGCCCCTCCGGCATCACGGCAGTCGCCTCAAACCAGATCAGCCCCGAGCCGCCTTCTGCATAGCGACGGTACCGCCGAAATGACAACGGCCCGGGTCGCCCATCGGCATCGGAATCGAAACCCTCCATGGGATGGACAACGAACCGGTTGGGCAACAGGCCGCACGAGAGGTCGCAGGGCTCCCCGAGCACAGACACGTCATCCTGCACGGGAATCGCGATGTCCAGCCGTGCAATCTCTTCCCTCAACTGGCTCAGGTCACGGATCTTGAACCGCTCGTGCCTGGACGTGATATCGCCCAAGCCGTCATCACTGTTCGCAGACGCCATCGTTCTCTCCTTGCTCACGCTCACGCGTACGTCAGAACCGCTTGCTCTTCCTCAGGTGGACCAGCAGAAACTCCGAGTCATCGATCGCTTCGTAAGTGTGCTCGAGAATGGCGTCGAACTGGATGGCATCCCCTGCCGCCATTTCGTGTTTCTCGTTGGGGAGATAGAACATCAGGCGCCCACGCAACACCCAACACACCTCGTAATCATCACTGTGCACCTCGGGACGCGACACGCTCGAGCCTGCCGGCGCGATCCCCAGCAAGCAGCGGATGTTACCGTAGCGGACCTCGCGGAAACGGATCCCGTTGGTGGTATGTTCTGTCGTTCCCAGCTTGTGTGCCGAACGGGTCTCGGCCAGGCTCAACAGATCGGATGCGTGCATTCCGAACACACGGGCGACCCGGTACAGCGTGTCAACACCGGCCAGCGTCCGGTTCCGCTCCATTTTCGAGATGACCGCGGCCGAGACCCCGGATCGCTCGGACACGTCGGCAATACTCAACCCGTCACGTTTGCGAAGCTCGCGCAGGACGGAGAAGTCGTACATTGCACCGTTTGTCGAAGCAGCCATATCGCACCGAACAGATTCTCTAGCGCTATATTTATGCATGTAATTTATCACACAAGAACATCGCCCGCAAACGTGTCCAACGCCGAGTCCACGCTCGGAAAGTAGAGATAGACCAGTGTTCAAGCTGTACCTGGCAACAGACCGGCGCTTAATCGGGGACCGCGACCTATGCTCCGTAGTACGACAGTGCCTCGCGAACGGCGTCGCCGCCGTGCAGCTGCGAGAGAAGGACTGCCCTGCCCTCGATTTCTGCGAAATAGCCAGACGACTCCTCGGCGTGACTCGTGCTCATGGTGTTCCTCTGATCATAAACGACCGGGTGGACGTGATGCTCGCGACTGGTGCAGACGGGGTACACGTGGGAAGGAATGACTTGCCGCTCGGCCAGGTCCGCAAGCTGGCAGGGAACCGAATCGTCGGCTACTCGGTCAATTCGCTTGAACACCTGCGGTTTGCGGAGTCCGCGGGGGCCGACTACGTGGGAATCGGGCCGGCGTTCGCGACAGGG
>JGI10211J34971_10003430_pt1 | contig 12692 bp, 9 predicted proteins | sample Etolagsediment_FD_34971 | JGI IMG/M metagenome (IMG submission 34971) | reverse complement strand
AACATTAACTTAACATTTGTTGAATCCATCAACTCAATAATAGATGAAAGGAACTCAACACCAATAGTTGAATGATAATCTGTTGGTAAATTATCAGTTACCAATAAACTAGTAAAAGTTGTTTTACCAACATTCGCATCACCCAACAATATAATTTTAAAAGAATATTTATAATGACTCATCTATACTCTATTTCAAATAAATTTTTAAATTACATTTTTATGCATTTATGTATATTAAGCTAAAAATAGATCTTCAGATCACATTTTTGCGCTATGTGGTAAAAATGGATTATATCACATTTTTGCTAAAGTGTAAACAAACATCAGTCCCAACACCTTCGATCGAATTGATTTGAATTTTATCACCAAAATATCCAACCAATAAATTGGTAATTGGTAAACCATAACCATACCCTGCTAATGGGGAGCTTCCATCAAAATCGTTAAGTTCCATTTGATCATTAATATTCATTCTTCTTTTCTTTGCTGTTGAATAAAAATAACTCCAAATATTATCCAAATCTTTATAATTAATCCCATTACCCTCATCACAAACCTTTATTGAAATAGTGGAATTACAATTATAAATTGAAACTTGAACATCAGGTACATCCTCTAAATGACCATGTTTATCCATTGTTGCTCTCAAACTATTCTTCATAACTTCGAAAAAAATATAAAACATATTATTCTTTATAAACGGAAAAACCGGTGAAGAACCAATAACCTTAACATTTACATTCGGATAATTATTATAAACTCTATCACAGACTTGCTGCGAAGATTCAATAGCTTCTTCAATTGTATGGGTCAAAGGCTCATCCAAACTAACTATACCATTATACCCAACTTGATCATCACCTTTCTTCAATTCCAAATAGTGAGATATCAACAACCTTATCGAAATCCTATTAGTATAAAACATATCCAAATAACTATTAATTCTTTCGCCCCTCTTATTCAATTCAAGATACTCTAATATATTGAAATCTTCATTTCCATTGTTGGCATTAACAATTCCATTGTTGAACAAACCTCCCAAATGTTTTTTATATTCGATGATTCCATTGGCGAAAGTCATCAATGTAGATGAATGCCTATTGTATATGCCTTCTAATGTTTTGGTATACTCTTCGCTTTTATGAACATCAACATCAGTTAACTCTCCGAAAGATTGTATATACCATTTATTGACCTTTTGAACAGAAGGCATCATTGATATTCCGTTGGGAAAATTCTCAATTTCTATAATCTTTTCTGCCAAACGTCCTTTCAAATCTTCATTCAACATTCTACTTCGGTTGCCTTGAGTCATATCCTTAAACTTGAGCAAATTATTAATTGATATTTTGTTATTTATCCGTTTGGAATACTTATCAATGTTTTTGAATAAACACCGCATATATATTATGTATTCACTTTTTTTCAAATCTAATAACCTTTCCTAAACCGTGAATATTTTCTGTAACAACAGTCTCCAAATCATCTACATAAACAGTGCCGCCTCCTACAATATTAATGCTTATCTTTTTAGAATCCAAATGATTAACAAAACCATTACCATATAATTCACATTTAACATATTCACATTCACAATCACTCATAGTTACATTTCCATAATAACAAGATAAATTTAAAGAACCAAAAATGCCCCCATTAATACTCAACTTATTTTTATCACTATTTACAAAGATATCACAAAGATTATTATATTTCAAACCACTCAAAATTACACTATTTGATTTTCCATTAATAACCAATGACCGAAGATTAGTCATATCAATATTCCAATTTGTAACCATAAATTTCTTATCAGTTTTCACTCTCTTTCCATCAAAATCTAAAACATTCATACCACTTAATACAGATTTTCCAGTAGTAAGAAGAGAATACTCCTCCTTATATTCAGCATTCCATACTCTCAACTTTCCAACACTATAATCCAAAAGAACCGGAACATTTGAAGTGATGCAACCCTCTTTAACATTCAAAATCAAACCACTCCCCTTCACAACAATCTCACTAATTGGATTCCCATCAACACAACCAAAACAAAAAGTACTTTTAACTCCACTATTAATTACACTCTGATTCGTCTCAACAACATTTGATGGTTGGACATAATAATAAGCTTGACTCTGACTTGTTGTATAGGGATGTTCATGTTCATTATAAACTATGCCACCAATTTCGCCGATTTCGGCAGCATAGGGGATTTCATCAATATCTTTTTCACTTTTACTCATTATTATAATTATTACGAAATATAATTTTAAATAACGTTTTTTTCATCTGACGACAGTTTGTAACCAGATTCATCAATCAATTTCATGATATATTTCTTTCTATTTTTCAACGATCTTTTACACAAATTACTTTTAGGCATATATCTCATAAACTGTATCATTCTTTGTTTGTAACTGTAATTTGGTTTAGTTCCATGTGGCAATGCAGCATCAAATATAATTAATGTACCGGCTTGACACGGTATGCGACAAGTTTTTTGGAACTCGTGATCCATTCGCGTAAAATAATACCTTCCATTTGCCTTTGCTTGATCCAATGTTCCTTCTCTTCTTTCATACCACTCACGTAACTTTTTGTGACCTCCTGGGGAAAAATGAAAACCACCATCCTCTTCATTATTATCAAACAAATTCATAACACCTTGTAACTGTACACCCATCGAAACATTCCTTGCATTATTCTCGTGTATCAAATCACGAGGACTCTCAAATTTAATACCATTTAAATAATCCCTAACCAATTTTTCATATTTAGGATCATTGTAAGCTCGCGGGTCCACATCTAAATGTAATCCTGGTTTGTGAAATGGTGTACGATATTTTGACCAATCTTCGTGATTAGGACCAATGCTAGGTCTCATCCATGAAACTCTATCAAATTGTGCCAATAAATTAGATTCACTTGTTCCATAAACAATACTATACGCCTTTCTAACGTTTTTGTGTAATCTATTTCTAATCAAAACAGGAGTCATCAATGGTTCGTCCCCGATTACCCCATGAGCATTGAGATGTTTATCTGCCAAATTAAAAGTATTGTAATCATCCAATTTAAATTTATCATTGGTCACAATCTTTCTTATGATTTGTTGTATTTCATCCCTGGTTTCAGATATTTCATCACTATTCAATACACCAGTTATTCCCACAGCACCATAAGTCTCATAACATTCTCTAATCCCCACGGGATCATCTATCGATCTTAAAAATGTTTCATTCATATTATCAAATAAAAGTTATATGTTTTTATATAAATTTTATTATTCCTTAACAATTATGCTATTCCTTAGCAATTATGCTACCCTTAGCAATTATGCTACCCTTAGCAATTATGCTACCCTTAGCAATTATGCTACCCTTAGCAATTATGCTACCCTTAGCAATTATGCTACCTTCTTCTACTACCAGTATCAACGGGAACAACAGTTCCACCATTTTTCTCCATACCATTCACATTCATAATTCTCATATCCAATTCTTTAGGTGTAATGTAAAGGGGAGTATTAGTTTTAGCCAAATTAATTGTGATCAACTTCAACCTCTCCGTATTCTTCGAATCATAATAAATCTTCAACTTCTCCTCATTTGTCAAACACTCTGGCAAATTATTCAAGAAATTGGTAATCTTATCTGCATCAGACTCACCATCAGTTCTCGCTTCTTCTCGCATATAACCTTTCTGAACCTTTACTACCTCACCTTGTAATTTCTCAGCCTCGATCTTACCCTTCAATTCTGCAACCTTAACTTCATTCTCACCTTCTCTCTGTTCCAAATTCTTGATACGATTTGTTTTCTCCTTAATAATCTCTTGGAAGTTGCGTTCAGTCTCATCATCCTTACAACGACGACCAGTAATTTCAACCCTGATCAACTCAACACCCCTCTCTGTATAAAAAGTGTCATCCTTAGAAATAGAAGTTTGAATAATCTCATTAAAAGACTCCATGAACTCCTTCATATCTGTTCGACTAATGTCTGACAAAATCTGAGATTGAGCATGATGACAAATATCCTCTGGCGGATCCTCAGTCTTCAAAATCATCTTCTCAACATCAATAATCCTCCAGAAGAAGTTAAGATCCAAATAAATCTCAACATTGTCCTTTGTACGAATAATAAACTCGAAATCCATAAATTGCGGACGAGTATCAAACCTCCTCACCCTTTGAACCTTAGATTTAGATTTAGCCAAATCTGTAGACCAAGTCTGCTCCAAAATATTACAATATGGTGGAACAAAGAATGTACGGTTATCCCCATCACCCTTCATAATACTATATCGACCTTCACGATCAACCAAAACCATCACCTCAGTGTGCTTCAATCGAATCTTCTCCCTCCTCTCCACAATCTCATGAATAGGCTCAGGGAAATACATAAAAGGTTGATTCTTCTCACCCATTGTAATTAAATCATAATTACCTGTTTGTGTATTCTTAATATAAACACCAAAATGTTCATTAACCTCAAAAGCCTTCTGCTTATTCCCAATCGTTTGTTCATACTGCTGCAAAATAACAGTAGAAGGTCCCCTCTCCACACGAATCACACCAGAATTCTTATCAACAATCCTAACATACTCATCATGTTCCAAAGCAATCTTCTTCTTCTTCGAAGTAAACACATCATGTGCACCCGGAATGAACTTAGTTGGACCCTCAACAATCTCAATTGTACCAGTATCCTCATGTGTTATATAAATATACTCGTCATTGTTCAAAACAACAACATCCTGAATTCTCGCAAACTCATCATATGGACCTGGCACATAAACCAACGGCCCACTAACAACCTTTTTCTCACCAGTTTTCTTATTAATTATTTTAAGATATTGTGTCCTAGTAAGATTAGGCTTCTGTTTAACTTGTGACACTGTTGCATAAGGATCATCCAACTCGTACAAACAAGGTCCAGAAATAACTTCAATAATATCCCTAGGATTCTCTGGATTATCTCCAATATCCAAATGAGTAACAATCACATATTCAGTATCCTTCAACGTAATCTTTTGCTGTACATACAATGAAGCACAACAAAAGGAGAAACAACCCGGTCCATGTTTTACATCTTTACCAGCTGGATAATTTACAACAACCAACTGATCATCATCTAAACAAGCCATACAATTTCCCATAGATACAATATATATTACCACTACTCTTAAACTCAAAAAAATATAAATAAATTTTTATATGTATATTGTATAGATGTCATTAGAAATAAATTTATGTGGTATGAAAAAAATTGTAGATGAAGAGATGAAAATTGTAAAAAGTTTAACAGAAAAAAAGAGAAATACAGAATACAAAACAATAATTGAAAGTGATAAGTTTAAAAATATGTCGACTGAATTAAATTTTTTATACAACTACTTTTATATTGTTGAAGAAAATAAAAAGAAGGAAGAATTGATTAAAAAAATATTAAAAAATAAAAAAACAAAATTACATTTCCTTACATTTGATAATAATGAAGATTACATAAGATATCTTGATTACAAAAAAATAAAAAAAATTGGTAGTGGCGCATTTGGACAAGTTTTTCTTTGTGAAAAAGATAAAAGAAAATACGCAATTAAATTACAAATCTACAATAAACGTTGGAGAGAACCTACAGAATCTGATTTTATCAAAAATAGAATAAACGAATATAAATTATCAAAAAAAATCGGTGAACATTCAATTGGACCCAAAATATATGAAACATTATTTATTTATGATAATATAAACGGTAAATTTATAAATTTAATCGTAATGGAATACATAAAAGGCAAAGAATTATCAGATTATGAAAGTAAGCATAAATTAAAAGATAATGAAATGAAAAAACTACAAAATAAAATAGACAAATTACACAAATTAAATATATACCACAAAGATCTTCATAAAGGAAATATAATGGTTGTAAAGAAAAATAAAAAAATCGATTTCAAAATAGTTGATTTCGGTTTGGCACAAAACAAAAAAAATATGATTAAAGAGTTAGAACAGAAAAATAAACAATTTGGGAATCGACATTGGTTGAATGATGAAAATAAAAAAAAAAAGAATATAAATTTATTTATTTCTATTTTTAATCTATTAAAAAATAAAAAAATAGTTGTTAATTGTTAATTTATATAGTATAATTTTTTTAATAATTTAATGGGAATCTCAATATTTTTTTGCTTTTCCTCTTTCTTTTCTTTTTCCTCCTTTATTTCAGTGATTTTGAATTTATAAATGTATAAATCCTTTAAGCGGTGTCCATCTCTATTATAATTATTCCAATTTTTTTGCATATTTCTATCTGTTTTAATCTTTTTTTTTCCAATATATTCCATTTCTATATTTCTTGGAAGTAAAAGTTCAAATTCACTACCATATATCTTTTCTTTTTTTAATTTACCTATATTAATATTCCACGGTAAATAGAAATAAGGAATATCATTTGTTTCAATTTCCAATAATATTCCTTTTGAATATCCCCAATCTGAAAAACCTTCCGATACAATTACATCCAATGATGTTGACTGAAAATTTTTAACAAAAATTTTGTTTCCCTTTTTCTTACTAGCTTTTATAATTTCTTTATAAAAATTTTTTTTCCTTTCTTTATTCTCTGTTATTCCTCGATATGTAACAACATTTGTTTTTTCTCCATATTTTGTAATAATTCCGTCCAAAAGATCAATTTCTTCATTTATATTTTCATTGTATTCTTCAAATAAATTCATTAAATTAAATATATTTTTTTTTTCAGAGTTATTATTTTCCACTAATGTAACTTCTTTGAATTTATCCATAAAATAACTTTCCAAATTTTTGAATGAAACATTACCATCTGTTAAATATTCATTTATAATACGATAATAATTACCTTTGTACATACTCAATATTTTCTTTTCCTTCTTATTCAATTTTTTATAATTTTTAATGAATTTTTTAATAATTATATGTGTTTTTTTCAACAAACGAGCATTATACTCTTTTTTGCTTTTATTATATTTTGCTGCTTTTTAAGCATATATAATTATATAGATAAAAAAGTGATTAAAATAAGTTAAAGTTTAATTACAATCCATAATGAATATGGATATTGAAGAAATTGTGAAAACAAAAACTCATTATTTTAAGGACGTTGGCCGTCTCAAGAAGTATGTAAAGCGACTTGTTGAGTTGAACCCAGTGACGCCAAAAGATTTTAGTGATGCTTGTAGGAAGTGTCAACGTGAATATAAGATGTGTCCCAAAAAGGCCCACATTATTGCTATTTACAGAGAATTGGTGAAAGATGGTGAAATTGACCCAAAAGAAAACATGGAGGAACTTATGATTAAGAAGCTTAACCGTAAATCCTCTGGTGTTGAGGTTATTACTGTTCTTACATCACCTTTTCCAGAATTTACCTCCAAAACTGGTGAACGAAAGAAACAGAAATTCAGTTGCGGTAAGGATTGTTTTTACTGTCCAAATGAAGGTCAAATTGATATTCACTGCGAATTTCTTGAAAAGATTGAAACTGGACGTCTTTACTCCCTTTATAGGGTACAATCGGTTGATCCAATTGATCAGGTCCGTGTTTTGACTTATTTTCACTTCTTTACAGAAGAATTAGAGATTCCTGTTGCGGATTCAAAGAATTACAATGATGAAACTCGTCAATTTACTTTGAAGATTTACAACAAATTTACTGAAGAAATTGACGAAAGAATCAAGACAAAAACCGCCATCTTTATCGGAACCAAGATTGAACAACCTCGAAGTTACATTTCAACCGAACCCGCCGTGAGGAGGGCTAATGCGAATAACTTTGATGCTGTTCGCCAATTTTATGACCGTGCTGGAAGCCTTTCCATGTGTGGTCACATTATTGACAAATTGGAAATCCTCGTTCTTGGTGGTACTTGGAGCCACTATCCAGTGGAATATCAAGAAGAGTTTATCAGAGATATTTATTATGCTGCGAACACTTTTTATCATGACCAAGAAAACGGGCCAAGACGTGACAGGCTCTCTCTCCAAGAGGAGATTGAACTTAACCAAACCGCTACGAGTCGAATTATTGGTCTCACTTTGGAAACTCGTCCTGATGCAATCAATAAATATGAAATCCAACGATTCCGTAAGTATGGTTGTACACGTGTCCAATTGGGTGTCCAACACATTGATGATGAGATTTTGAAGAAGATCAATCGTGGTTGTTACACAAAACACACAAAGAATGCACTCCACCTTCTGAAACAGAATGGTTTCAAGGTGGACATTCATTTGATGCCTGATTTGTATGGAAGTGATTATGACAAAGACATTCAAATGTTTGACCGCCTTCTTGGTTGTCCAAATTTAGGGAGGACTCATATTAACAAAACTGATCCGATTTTTGAGAAAATTATTAAGATCTTTTTTGGCATTTTCATTTTTATTTTGGTCAGATCTCTACAGGTTTATTTACACCATGCTTTTGCTGAAATGTGTCTACCATTTGTATCAACTGAATCAACAGCCCTGTTCTTCAGTTGGGTATTGTTCATTTGGACAATTATCCCACAGGAAGGTTACAAGTTGGATGCTGATTTCTACATGTACAAACTAAGTGAACCTGAACTACAGGCTGATCAATGGAAGATTTATCCAACTGAGGTGACTCGTTGGACGAAGATTTTTGATCTTTTTCATACAGGTGAGTACAAACCTTATGCTGAAGAAATCAATGAAGAAACTGGAAACAAGAAGATTATTGATCTTATTCTACACGCTATGAGGAAGACATTTCCTTGGATTCGACTTAATCGGGTCATTCGTGATATTCCAACTACGGAGATTTATGGAGGAAATATGAACACAAGTTTGCGACAAGTCTTGGAAAAGATGCTTATTGAAAGTGGAACACCTTGCCGTTGTATTCGTAGCCGTGAGGTGAAGAACAAGAAGTTCGATCCAGAGGATGTCAAATTAGTTGTTCGAAGGTATGGAGACAGCAAGGATGCTTATGAGTATTTCATCTCTTATGAGAGTAAGGATGAAAGTACTATTTATGGTTTCTGTCGTCTACGTACGAACTCTTCAAATGAAGATGTTATCTTCCCCGAATTAATTGATTCTGCCCTGATCAGGGAGCTTCATGTTTATGGACTCATGGTTCCACACAACCAAACAAAGGACAAGAAAGCAGCTCAACATATGGGTTTCGGAAGGAAACTCTTGAAAGCTGCTGAAGAGATTGCCGAAACGGAAGGTTACAGCAAGATAGCTGTTATTTCTGGAATTGGGGTCAGGAAATATTATGAGAAGAATGGGTATCAAATTGAGGGTACTTATATGACAAAGAGACTTTGAACACTCTATTTATAAAATAACAGTATAAAGGAATGGTTGTTGATATTATCATGAATTCTGGGAAAATTCCTGATAATGGTTTATTTTTTAATTCTGAACAATTTTTGTACATGAAAGGACACAAAGATATAAAAGTTGGCGAGTTCAATATTGAACAATATGATAGACTTTTTGGAGACAAAAAGAATTTAATAAGAATGTTTGTGACAAATAATGAAGAAATTATAAGTTTGCGAGATTGGTATTTTCAGAAGATGCTTAATAATAATGAGTTTATATACAAAATTAATGGCGAAAATACTATATGTTTATCCGATTATATGTTTTGTGATTATTGTCACTATTCTTTAAATAAAAAAGGTGGTATTATTGATGATTATTATTGTTATTGTCAAGATTCTAATAAAATAATGTGTAAATGGTGTTACGAAGATAATCGCAAAGAGCAAATAAAGGATAGACATGCATATTTTGAATATAATCTTGTTTCAAGACCAATTAATACGATTGATCAAGAAGTGAAAAAAAGTTTTCAAATAAGGAAATTAAAAGGTGTTGCAATTAGTTGTAGATGTTGTGATCAATGTCATAAATCACTTCGTGAAAATTATTATCAGAAATCTTTCAATAACGAGTGTTGTCAAGATTGTTATGATTGTTTAGATATTGATGAGAAACAAAAATATGTTTTTTGTGATTACAATAAAAGAGATTATTACGGATTTGGTTGTATAACAGCTTGGATGCCATATTACACAGATAAGTTGAAAACTGTTTTTATAATGATTAATATTGATGAAAATTCACAAAATTATAACAAATTGGCACTTGCTTATCGGATAGAAGATGAGAAATATGAGATCATTCAAATTAATAGTGATAAATTACCTGATGGAATATTTAATAAACATTCAGAGATCATTAGGGGATTATATGAAATTGGATTAGTTCGTAGTATTGATCCTCAATGCTTATTTAGTTATTTTGTTCATAATCAAACATTGTTATATTCTAATAATTTTTTTTCGAGGGCAATTATTAATGCAAAATTACCAAGGAAGTATAGTGAAATTCCTTATATATATTTTCAGAAATATTGTGAAGTGGTAAATGAGAATGATTTAATTAATTATTATAAGAAAATATTTAATGAAAGATATGATTTGAGAATTAGTTCTATTAATGGATTAAATACATGTTTTGGTGGTTATAGGTATTTATGTGTTGGGTGTTCAAAACAAGTTATATTTCCCAATACAAAAAATAGGTCAGAATTTCTTTATTATTGTAGAGATTGTGATCATCACATTTGTGATAGATGTAGTAAAAAAACATTGGAAGAAATTAAAAAACAATTTCTTGAAAGTGAAGATCAGAATTGTTATAATAAAATGAATATAGAAAGATTTCATGATTGTTTCGTAAAAGAGAAACATAACACAGTAGACACTATAAATAAGTTTGATCCAATGAAGTTACCTTTTTCTTGTTATTGTAATTATTGTGAAGAGAATTTGTATAAATTTATAGCGAAAAATTTAAGGTATAATTTTTTCAAGCAATCACCATTTTATCATTGTAATATATATGATTTTGACATTTGTATGAAATGTGCAGAGAAAGAAGAGTGTAAATCAATAATGGAAAATAGTGATTTTACATTAATAGATGGGAAAGAACAAAACGAATTTGATTACTTCGGATTTGGTAGTATCTTTGATTGGATTCCAGTTTTGAATATTATTGGTTACCACGTTTATCTACTGTTAAATTGTAATCCAGATTCAAAATATCATGGTAAGTTTGCTACATTTGTTGATTCAGAAATTACAGTATTGGATGAAAGTTTTGAAGAAATTCAAGAAAAACTTTATAATGGTTGGAAAATTAATTCTTCTTACAGTAGTGATCATGAATCTGATTCATTAAGCGATTCTGAAAGTGAAGTTAGTTTGTAATTTTGATTGAATAAAAAATATATCATTTTGTCTACATTCTGTTTCATTAAACTCTGTTTCAAGAACTAAAGTACTATTCTTTTGGTCAATGTCAACTATTTCATGGCCACCTTGATAAAATAATGAATCCTCATTATTATTTTGTCTACCCCTCAAATCGCACTCCACAAATCCCGATTTCAAAATACTCTTCTTATTAAAATTTTCAGGAATTTCCACAATAACACCCTTTCTATTAAAACCATGAATTTTAACCAGTTTATTTAAAATCTGACCACCAGATGATTTAAATGACAAGAAAAAATAAAACTGATCCTTCACATTATTAGGCAAGAATTGATACCCATTTATTGTTTTGAACTTTCCAACAGAAGACAACTTCGGGAAAACATATTTGAAATCAATATCACTATAAACATTCCTTTCATTATCACCCCCATTTGTTAATACCTCCATTGTAATACACATTAAATTCTTCGTCCCCACAAAAACATCATCCTGTCTTGACCTACCATGATCAGCACTTATAACTTTATCATCATAAATATCATAAATTACACCTTCACACTCATTTATGTTCTTAATCTTTGTTGTCATATTGAAAAATATAACATCATCCATTGATGGTGAGCAATCGTAAAAATAAAGCGTATCACCAATATCTAAACCTTTGGCTTCAGCACCATTTTGAAGGATAATACTCTGATCATAAAGACCTTTAATATAGATCTTATCTTTAACATTTCTAAAATAATTCAGTCCATTGTTTTTGAGTAAATTAATGGTTAAGGAATTCATAGAAATATTATCGGGAATTGTATCACAAATTTCATGATCACCTGTTGTTTCCAATTCTACAAAAGCATAACCAACATTTCTTGGAACAAGCTTAGCAAAACCATTATTAGAAAGATATGAAGATGAATACTTAGCAAGTTCATCTATCTGTAACATTAAGTATGGTTCATTAAATCTTGTTCCATTGAAATCATTGATTCGAATTTGTTTAGGAGGAACTATTACTTGTTTACATTCAACTTCTGTTATATTATCTGGAATTATAAAGTTGACACCTTCCGAAATAATTGGTTGAGTAAGTCTCTTTGATTCATGAATAAGATTTCCATGTTGATCTTTTAATTCAGTTATTGTTTTAGCTGTTTGATTCTTATTTATTGTTATCTCGAAATTTGTTGGATTCGGAAATCTCGATAAGTCACGATACCTAGAATCAATATTTATATAGTAACTCTTTTTTTTTTGTCTAGGCTCAATATGAGCAAGAGTTTGTCTAGGCTCAACATGAGCCAGAGTTTGTCTAGGCTCAATATGAGCCTGAGGTTGTGGAACAAGTGATTGTGATCTGATTTCACCAATTGGAACAGA
>JGI10211J34971_10003429_pt1 | contig 12693 bp, 9 predicted proteins | sample Etolagsediment_FD_34971 | JGI IMG/M metagenome (IMG submission 34971) | reverse complement strand
TGTTTAGTTGGTTTAGTCTTTAACAATATAGACCTTAATGCTTTATGCTCTTGCTCTGTTAACATCATTTAACCTTTCAGTTAGGCAAGCAAAGAATGAGCATACACTCACAATTTTACTTCAATTAATATGATTACGCGCTAATTCACTCCACATACGCATCAACAGAATTAGTTTAGGGAATTACCCACAAACAACGCATTATTCAAAGCTCTTGGATACTTTGAATATAAATAGCTACTTTCAAATGACTTCTCTTTATAGCTCATTTGATTAGCTATATAATTGCGCGTATATTGCCAGCTTTTCTGCTCACTATTCCAACTAATGAATAATAAACCTTTACTATTTTTTTCAACTCTCTCATTTAACATTTTGTTAGTTGTTAGAGCTGCGTCTGCGTTAGGCAAAATAAGCGCAATATGGATATGTTTATCAAACAAGTTTAAGCTATTTTTTTCTTCAAGCCAGCACTCCCCAAAAAAGGGAAAAATCATCTTTTTAGCAAAACGCTCCAAACTCAACCCCTCTGCTTCCAATACTTTCATTGGCAAGCTATGAGCTGGATACTTTCTTGCATAATCTTTCTTAAATTTAATAACTAAATGTTTAACTCTATAATTAATATATTTTTTATCCATACATAAATAATATAGTTACGCAGAGCTGGTTACCAATTTCGTTTTAAAAATTTTACACAATTTACACTACTAAATTGCGCCTTGAAAACTACAAATTTTACATCTAAAGGCGCTGCTCACTCCAACACGCAAACGAAAGGTTTAATGGTCATACTTTCCGCCCCCTTTTATGCAGCTATCTACAATTTATTACACATTACTACTTGTTTACTACTATTTAATACCCATATATACAGTATGGGCTACCCAATACTAATAGAATAGCCCAAAAAGAGAGGATAAAATGGAATATATTGTTTACAAAAGAGTTAGCACAAAAGACCAGCACAACGGAATACAAGCTCAACAAATGCTTATAGACGGCTTTTTAAGCACTAATGGCGGCAATATACTTGCAGAGTATGAAGAACGCGTTAGCGGAGCTAAAAACAACAGAGAGGAGCTTAGAAAAGCTATAGCACATTGTAAGCGAGCTAAAGCAACTTTATTAGTCGCAAAGTTAGATAGATTAAGCCGTAAAGTCAGCTTTATAGCGCAGCTTCTTGAAAGTAAAATTGACCTTAAAGTTGCAACTATGCCAACTGCGGACACTTTTACATTGCATATATATGCTTGTTTAGCAGAGAAAGAGCGCCAAGAAATTAGCGCAAGAGTAACCGCTGCATTAAAGATAGTTAAAGCAAAAGGAAAACAATTAGGTAGTCCTAAAAATAAAGAGTATGCGCAACAAGCAAAAGATTTTGCGCTAACTATCAAGCCGTATTACCTAAAATGTAAAGCTGCTGGGATTAAATCTTTACGCGCTATTTGTAAGGAGCTTAATAGTCAGGGATTAAAGACTTTTCAAAACAAAGAATGGACGCATAAATCATTGCAAAGGTCGCTATCTTATATTAACTTGTCGTAAGCTTGTGTCTGCGGCAAATGTCTTTTTTGTCAGACTTTTGCCAAACAAATTTTAGAAGCAAGTTAGTTGCTAATGTAAACTAAATCTGGCTTTTAAAACAACGACTTAAGCCGTGCCGTCATAGCTCCAGCGGTAGAGCGCGTCATTGGTAACCACGTTTCTTAGACCATCTATATAGTAAAGCGCTCACCAAATGGCTTCCACAGTTCAACATATGGTCACGTTTTGACTGGGATAAAAATATTTGCTTGCCAAACACTTGCCAAACTTTTAATTTACACACTATGACAAAATACATAAATACTCACAAATTATTAGACGGAAAAATAACACTCTACCAAACTATTATCAAGCGAGATAAAAAAGAGGTAACTAACCCAATATGGCAAGCAACTATTAGGTCAGCTAGCACTACTGGGCGATTACGCATTTCAACAAAGGAAAAAAACTTAGAGTTAGCAAAGGAAGCTGCACGCAAGTTATTTTACCAATCAGAAGCAAGAGCGCAACAAGGACAAAAGCTAAACGCAACTAAGTTTGCTAAAGCTGGACGCGACTATTTAGTTTGGCTTGAACAAAACTCTCCAACAAGAAACAAATTTATTACACATAAAAGATACTTAGAAACTCACTTAATACCTCACTTTGGAAAAAAGAGTTTAACCGCAATCACAACAGACAATATTGAAACATATTATGAGAATAGAAAAAGGCAAGGCGCTACTGGAGATGGAAAGCCAGTAAGCGGCTACTCAAAAAACGCAATGAGCGCTGTAATTAATGCGGTCTATAATTACGCAATTAGACGCGGTTTAGTTGCGAAAGCTCCAGCTATGCCGCGTTATGAAGCTTTTGCTACACGTCCAAGCTTTTCTCTTAGCGAAATGGACACGTTACAAGATAAGCTAAACGCGTGGATTACTTACGATATACAGAACAATGATAGCAATCATATACAAGATTATAGGAAACTATTTAGGCTATATATCAATATGATTTACTACGGAGGAATGAGAGTTGGCGCAGAAATGTCCTCAATACATTGGAACAATATTGAATACAGAGAAAAAGACGGACAAAAATTCGTCTTTATCTCAGTAAATACGTCTAAGAATAAAAAGGGAATTATACAAAAGCGAGGAGTTGTTGCAATGCCGCAGCTTATACCTTACTTGGAATATATAAAAGAGCAGCCACGCATTTACAATAAAAATGGCTTTGTTTTTGTACACCCAAATAGCACACAACTCAAAAAGGATTTTATAGGCACTCCTATACGCAGCTTTCGCAGTCAATGGGATAGCTTTATGGAGTTTACAGGTCTTCGTAACGAAAATAAACCACCACATAGAGAGCGCTGCTTAACAAGTCTGCGTCATACATATATGGAGCAACGTATTTTAAATAATGATGTTCCACTCATAGCTTTGGCTAAAAACTGCGGCACAAGCATTGCCGTAATACAGAAATGGTATGCGGAGCTGGAAGCGCAACAATTCTCAACTGCGCTTGCTGGCTTAATGATGCAAAAAGATTGAATTAGCAAAGCATTAATATATACTACTCTCAAAAACAAAGGAGAGCTACTATGCCACTTAATAAATCTGCTGCATTTGCAACGCAAATTTCAGACGAAAGAACCTCAACTTCCGCTCAACCAAAGACCTTTGAGCAAGCTATTCAATGGAGTATTAAAGACGGCTTTAATAAGCAAATTGATATTATTGACGGCACTTATTCAAACACTAATGAAGCAACAGGAAAAACCACAACAATTACTGGTATACCAAAGGGAAAAAGCTACCCTTTTTGCTGGCTATATACAACAGATGCTGGAAATACTTATTACTCTTGGAGAATACAAGGTTCGCCAGTTTATTTCTTTACGGATACGGAAGAAGATAGAAAGTTATGCGAAAAAAATAAAGGAATGATGCGCACAGATAATCCAAAGGAAGACTTAACGGCTTTACGCGATATGATTAAAGCTGGAGAATATAGAGAGCAGCTTAAAGATGCATTTGATAGAGCTGCACAAGCAAGAGCAGACGCAGCAGAAAGACGCAGAATTGCTAAAATGAAAGCTGAAAGCGAATAATGCTTTTAAGCGCTCTATTAGGCTTGTTTATACTTATTAGCTGCATTGCTATATACAAATATGTTTTTACTGTTACATACGGCTTATATAGCAAAGCAGAGCGCTCTATTTACAATAAGGAAGACTAAAGCAATCTTCAAGCAAGTCCTCTTATTGCAAACAGATACTCTCATGTTGAGCTAACTTAATTTCATCACTCAATATAAGAAAAAATCATAACAGAGTAAGGAGGAAACTACTTACTCTGTTACTTAGGGCAAAAAACAATGGAGAAGTCAATTATCGCCCTCTACTAATTACTCTCTCATTAAAGCTCATAAACTTTTTACCAATACCAAAACTATCTCTTGGATACTTATATAAATACGCATACTGCATAGCTTCTTTATCTCCAGCAGCTACAGTTTTTATACGTCTTTTTCCTCTATCTTCATACATAGCTTTTTGCAATGCTCGTTGCACATTTGTTAGCTTACTTGGTATTGTCTTACCACCAGCAATTTTCTTGCCATAAGCTGCTGGCTCTGCTTGTCCAATAAATTCAGTCAATATTGCATCAAGTTTAGCTCTATCAACTGCAAACATAGACATAGGATTATCTGTTTCTATTCTTATCCTTATTGGGCTTACTTTTTGCGCAGCTAAAGACGCACCAATAATACTGTTTGGATTATTAATATCTAAAACTTCTTTTTCATACACTTGCTGCACTTTGTTGGGCATTTGCGTTAAACTAAAGACTATATCTAATCTATTTAGCATTACGAATTTCCCACTCTGTTAGCCGCAGTTCTTTCAAACCAATTTCTAGCTTTAGGTTATTTACTGCGTCAGTAAAGCTCGCCTCATAACTTTCATCAATAGACTTTTCTTTATAATCTGCATCTAAAGAATAACGCAACCAATGACAGAATTTATACTCTTTATTTATGCTCCAATTATCCACATCAATTAGGACAAATGCTCTCTTATACTCTGCTGGAATTATTGAAAAGTTTTTCAAAAGATAAGACACATTATCAATAAATTTTTCTTTATATGTATGCTTCATTATCTCTTCATTTCATTTGCTAAAAGTCCGCCAAGTTCAACAATCTCAGAACGCGACAAATGACCAAATGGTTGCCACTCTGCAACATACACATTTGTTGCTTGATTTAAACTTGGACGATTGCCGTTATGATTTGGTCTACAAGAATACTTAATGAGATACTGCTTTGCTACTGCTTTACAATCATCTTTTATTTTATACAAATCATAAGCTCTTGCTTTATCTGTATTATAAGAAGCGGATTGCGCTTCTTCAATTCTCTTTGTTATTTGGTCAAAATGCGCTCTACTCATTCCCCAAAAATACGCAGCTTTCTTAAAACAATTACTCTCATAAATTAAACTGGATTTAATCTCATTTTTACTCATTTTATCTCAACTTTTTCTTAACGCGTCTTAAAAATCTTAAAAAATACGGAGAAGCCGCAAGATTATGCACTAATTTTAGCTGCGTCTTTAATTTTACGCAGAATGAAGCAAACTTTTTTATCGCTTTGGTTTGCTCCAAAATGATTACGTTCTCCAAAATACTCAAAGTCTGGATATTTACTCATAATCTTTTCATTTCTTTGCTTTGATTTCATCTCTGTTTCAAACAGGTCAGAAAACTCATAAAATGCTTTTACTTGTTCTTTAGTCATCAACATAATTAAACACTCCTAATTTTAACTATTATACACTAGTTTGGACATAGCTTCGCTCTCGCACAAGCTCTTATAAATATTATAAGATAATATTAACATATTGCAGAACAACAGACCAATTCACAATTCTTAAACACGCTGCTTTCGCTGCGCAACTCCGTTGCGTACTGCTACACTATGAGCCGCAATTATTAAATCAAATTGCGCTGGCGTTATCGCTCCAGTTCGCATATATGTTAGCTTTATATCATTAAACTTTTTTGCATACTGTTTAGTTGGTTTAGTCTTTAACAATATAGACCTTAATGCTTTATGCTCTTGCTCTGTTAACATCATTTAACCTTTCAGTTAGGCAAGCAAAGAATGAGCATACACTCACAATTTTACTTCAATTAATATGATTACGCGCTAATTCACTCCACATACGCATCAACAGAATTAGTTTAGGGAATTACCCACAAACAACGCATTATTCAAAGCTCTTGGATACTTTGAATATAAATAGCTACTTTCAAATGACTTCTCTTTATAGCTCATTTGATTAGCTATATAATTGCGCGTATATTGCCAGCTTTTCTGCTCACTATTCCAACTAATGAATAATAAACCTTTACTATTTTTTTCAACTCTCTCATTTAACATTTTGTTAGTTGTTAGAGCTGCGTCTGCGTTAGGCAAAATAAGCGCAATATGGATATGTTTATCAAACAAGTTTAAGCTATTTTTTTCTTCAAGCCAGCACTCCCCAAAAAAGGGAAAAATCATCTTTTTAGCAAAACGCTCCAAACTCAACCCCTCTGCTTCCAATACTTTCATTGGCAAGCTATGAGCTGGATACTTTCTTGCATAATCTTTCTTAAATTTAATAACTAAATGTTTAACTCTATAATTAATATATTTTTTATCCATACATAAATAATATAGTTACGCAGAGCTGGTTACCAATTTCGTTTTAAAAATTTTACACAATTTACACTACTAAATTGCGCCTTGAAAACTACAAATTTTACATCTAAAGGCGCTGCTCACTCCAACACGCAAACGAAAGGTTTAATGGTCATACTTTCCGCCCCCTTTTATGCAGCTATCTACAATTTATTACACATTACTACTTGTTTNNTACTATTTAATACCCATATATACAGTATGGGCTACCCAATACTAATAGAATAGCCCAAAAAGAGAGGATAAAATGGAATATATTGTTTACAAAAGAGTTAGCACAAAAGACCAGCACAACGGAATACAAGCTCAACAAATGCTTATAGACGGCTTTTTAAGCACTAATGGCGGCAATATACTTGCAGAGTATGAAGAACGCGTTAGCGGAGCTAAAAACAACAGAGAGGAGCTTAGAAAAGCTATAGCACATTGTAAGCGAGCTAAAGCAACTTTNTTAGTCGCAAAGTTAGATAGATTAAGCCGTAAAGTCAGCTTTATNGCGCAGCTTCTTGAAAGTAAAATTGACCTTAAAGTTGCAACTATGCCAACTGCGGANACTTTTACATTGCANATATATGCTTGTTTAGCAGAGAAAGAGCGCCAAGAAATTAGCGCAAGAGTAACCGCTGCATTAAAGATAGTTAAAGCAAAAGGAAAACAATTAGGTAGTCCTAAAAATAAAGAGTATGCGCAACAAGCAAAAGATTTTGCGCTAACTATCAAGCCGTATTACCTAAAATGTAAAGCTGCTGGGATTAAATCTTTACGCGCTATTTGTAAGGAGCTTAATAGTCAGGGATTAAAGACTTTTCAAAACAAAGAATGGACGCATAAATCATTGCAAAGGTCGCTATCTTATATTAACTTGTCGTAAGCTTGTGTCTGCGGCAAATGTCTTTTTTGTCAGACTTTTGCCAAACAAATTTTAGAAGCAAGTTAGTTGCTAATGTAAACTAAATCTGGCTTTTAAAACAACGACTTAAGCCGTGCCGTCATAGCTCCAGCGGTAGAGCGCGTCATTGGTAACCACGTTTCTTAGACCATCTATATAGTAAAGCGCTCACCAAATGGCTTCCACAGTTCAACATATGGTCACGTTTTGACTGGGATAAAAATATTTGCTTGCCAAACACTTGCCAAACTTTTAATTTACACACTATGACAAAATACATAAATACTCACAAATTATTAGACGGAAAAATAACACTCTACCAAACTATTATCAAGCGAGATAAAAAAGAGGTAACTAACCCAATATGGCAAGCAACTATTAGGTCAGCTAGCACTACTGGGCGATTACGCATTTCAACAAAGGAAAAAAACTTAGAGTTAGCAAAGGAAGCTGCACGCAAGTTATTTTACCAATCAGAAGCAAGAGCGCAACAAGGACAAAAGCTAAACGCAACTAAGTTTGCTAAAGCTGGACGCGACTATTTAGTTTGGCTTGAACAAAACTCTCCAACAAGAAACAAATTTATTACACATAAAAGATACTTAGAAACTCACTTAATACCTCACTTTGGAAAAAAGAGTTTAACCGCAATCACAACAGACAATATTGAAACATATTATGAGAATAGAAAAAGGCAAGGCGCTACTGGAGATGGAAAGCCAGTAAGCGGCTACTCAAAAAACGCAATGAGCGCTGTAATTAATGCGGTCTATAATTACGCAATTAGACGCGGTTTAGTTGCGAAAGCTCCAGCTATGCCGCGTTATGAAGCTTTTGCTACACGTCCAAGCTTTTCTCTTAGCGAAATGGACACGTTACAAGATAAGCTAAACGCGTGGATTACTTACGATATACAGAACAATGATAGCAATCATATACAAGATTATAGGAAACTATTTAGGCTATATATCAATATGATTTACTACGGAGGAATGAGAGTTGGCGCAGAAATGTCCTCAATACATTGGAACAATATTGAATACAGAGAAAAAGACGGACAAAAATTCGTCTTTATCTCAGTAAATACGTCTAAGAATAAAAAGGGAATTATACAAAAGCGAGGAGTTGTTGCAATGCCGCAGCTTATACCTTACTTGGAATATATAAAAGAGCAGCCACGCATTTACAATAAAAATGGCTTTGTTTTTGTACACCCAAATAGCACACAACTCAAAAAGGATTTTATAGGCACTCCTATACGCAGCTTTCGCAGTCAATGGGATAGCTTTATGGAGTTTACAGGTCTTCGTAACGAAAATAAACCACCACATAGAGAGCGCTGCTTAACAAGTCTGCGTCATACATATATGGAGCAACGTATTTTAAATAATGATGTTCCACTCATAGCTTTGGCTAAAAACTGCGGCACAAGCATTGCCGTAATACAGAAATGGTATGCGGAGCTGGAAGCGCAACAATTCTCAACTGCGCTTGCTGGCTTAATGATGCAAAAAGATTGAATTAGCAAAGCATTAATATATACTACTCTCAAAAACAAAGGAGAGCTACTATGCCACTTAATAAATCTGCTGCATTTGCAACGCAAATTTCAGACGAAAGAACCTCAACTTCCGCTCAACCAAAGACCTTTGAGCAAGCTATTCAATGGAGTATTAAAGACGGCTTTAATAAGCAAATTGATATTATTGACGGCACTTATTCAAACACTAATGAAGCAACAGGAAAAACCACAACAATTACTGGTATACCAAAGGGAAAAAGCTACCCTTTTTGCTGGCTATATACAACAGATGCTGGAAATACTTATTACTCTTGGAGAATACAAGGTTCGCCAGTTTATTTCTTTACGGATACGGAAGAAGATAGAAAGTTATGCGAAAAAAATAAAGGAATGATGCGCACAGATAATCCAAAGGAAGACTTAACGGCTTTACGCGATATGATTAAAGCTGGAGAATATAGAGAGCAGCTTAAAGATGCATTTGATAGAGCTGCACAAGCAAGAGCAGACGCAGCAGAAAGACGCAGAATTGCTAAAATGAAAGCTGAAAGCGAATAATGCTTTTAAGCGCTCTATTAGGCTTGTTTATACTTATTAGCTGCATTGCTATATACAAATATGTTTTTACTGTTACATACGGCTTATATAGCAAAGCAGAGCGCTCTATTTACAATAAGGAAGACTAAAGCAATCTTCAAGCAAGTCCTCTTATTGCAAACAGATACTCTCATGTTGAGCTAACTTAATTTCATCACTCAATATAAGAAAAAATCATAACAGAGTAAGGAGGAAACTACTTACTCTGTTACTTAGGGCAAAAAACAATGGAGAAGTCAATTATCGCCCTCTACTAATTACTCTCTCATTAAAGCTCATAAACTTTTTACCAATACCAAAACTATCTCTTGGATACTTATATAAATACGCATACTGCATAGCTTCTTTATCTCCAGCAGCTACAGTTTTTATACGTCTTTTTCCTCTATCTTCATACATAGCTTTTTGCAATGCTCGTTGCACATTTGTTAGCTTACTTGGTATTGTCTTACCACCAGCAATTTTCTTGCCATAAGCTGCTGGCTCTGCTTGTCCAATAAATTCAGTCAATATTGCATCAAGTTTAGCTCTATCAACTGCAAACATAGACATAGGATTATCTGTTTCTATTCTTATCCTTATTGGGCTTACTTTTTGCGCAGCTAAAGACGCACCAATAATACTGTTTGGATTATTAATATCTAAAACTTCTTTTTCATACACTTGCTGCACTTTGTTGGGCATTTGCGTTAAACTAAAGACTATATCTAATCTATTTAGCATTACGAATTTCCCACTCTGTTAGCCGCAGTTCTTTCAAACCAATTTCTAGCTTTAGGTTATTTACTGCGTCAGTAAAGCTCGCCTCATAACTTTCATCAATAGACTTTTCTTTATAATCTGCATCTAAAGAATAACGCAACCAATGACAGAATTTATACTCTTTATTTATGCTCCAATTATCCACATCAATTAGGACAAATGCTCTCTTATACTCTGCTGGAATTATTGAAAAGTTTTTCAAAAGATAAGACACATTATCAATAAATTTTTCTTTATATGTATGCTTCATTATCTCTTCATTTCATTTGCTAAAAGTCCGCCAAGTTCAACAATCTCAGAACGCGACAAATGACCAAATGGTTGCCACTCTGCAACATACACATTTGTTGCTTGATTTAAACTTGGACGATTGCCGTTATGATTTGGTCTACAAGAATACTTAATGAGATACTGCTTTGCTACTGCTTTACAATCATCTTTTATTTTATACAAATCATAAGCTCTTGCTTTATCTGTATTATAAGAAGCGGATTGCGCTTCTTCAATTCTCTTTGTTATTTGGTCAAAATGCGCTCTACTCATTCCCCAAAAATACGCAGCTTTCTTAAAACAATTACTCTCATAAATTAAACTGGATTTAATCTCATTTTTACTCATTTTATCTCAACTTTTTCTTAACGCGTCTTAAAAATCTTAAAAAATACGGAGAAGCCGCAAGATTATGCACTAATTTTAGCTGCGTCTTTAATTTTACGCAGAATGAAGCAAACTTTTTTATCGCTTTGGTTTGCTCCAAAATGATTACGTTCTCCAAAATACTCAAAGTCTGGATATTTACTCATAATCTTTTCATTTCTTTGCTTTGATTTCATCTCTGTTTCAAACAGGTCAGAAAACTCATAAAATGCTTTTACTTGTTCTTTAGTCATCAACATAATTAAACACTCCTAATTTTAACTATTATACACTAGTTTGGACATAGCTTCGCTCTCGCACAAGCTCTTATAAATATTATAAGATAATATTAACATATTGCAGAACAACAGACCAATTCACAATTCTTAAACACGCTGCTTTCGCTGCGCAACTCCGTTGCGTACTGCTACACTATGAGCCGCAATTATTAAATCAAATTGCGCTGGCGTTATCGCTCCAGTTCGCATATATGTTAGCTTTATATCATTAAACTTTTTTGCATACTGTTTAGTTGGTTTAGTCTTTAACAATATAGACCTTAATGCTTTATGCTCTTGCTCTGTTAACATCATTTAACCTTTCAGTTAGGCAAGCAAAGAATGAGCATACACTCACAATTTTACTTCAATTAATATGATTACGCGCTAATTCACTCCACATACGCATCAACAGAATTAGTTTAGGGAATTACCCACAAACAACGCATTATTCAAAGCTCTTGGATACTTTGAATATAAATAGCTACTTTCAAATGACTTCTCTTTATAGCTCATTTGATTAGCTATATAATTGCGCGTATATTGCCAGCTTTTCTGCTCACTATTCCAACTAATGAATAATAAACCTTTACTATTTTTTTCAACTCTCTCATTTAACATTTTGTTAGTTGTTAGAGCTGCGTCTGCGTTAGGCAAAATAAGCGCAATATGGATATGTTTATCAAACAAGTTTAAGCTATTTTTTTCTTCAAGCCAGCACTCCCCAAAAAAGGGAAAAATCATCTTTTTAGCAAAACGCTCCAAACTCAACCCCTCTGCTTCCAATACTTTCATTGGCAAGCTATGAGCTGGATACTTTCTTGCATAATCTTTCTTAAATTTAATAACTAAATGTTTAACTCTATAATTAATATATTTTTTATCCATACATAAATAATATAGTTACGCAGAGCTGGTTACCAATTTCGTTTTAAAAATTTTACACAATTTACACTACTAAATTGCGCCTTGAAAACTACAAATTTTACATCTAAAGGCGCTGCTCACTCCAACACGCAAACGAAAGGTTTAATGGTCATACTTTCCGCCCCCTTTTATGCAGCTATCTACAATTTATTACACATTACTACTTGTTTACTACTATTTAATACCCATATATACAGTATGGGCTACCCAATACTAATAGAATAGCCCAAAAAGAGAGGATAAAATGGAATATATTGTTTACAAAAGAGTTAGCACAAAAGACCAGCACAACGGAATACAAGCTCAACAAATGCTTATAGACGGCTTTTTAAGCACTAATGGCGGCAATATACTTGCAGAGTATGAAGAACGCGTTAGCGGAGCTAAAAACAACAGAGAGGAGCTTAGAAAAGCTATAGCACATTGTAAGCGAGCTAAAGCAACTTTATTAGTCGCAAAGTTAGATAGATTAAGCCGTAAAGTCAGCTTTATAGCGCAGCTTCTTGAAAGTAAAATTGACCTTAAAGTTGCAACTATGCCAACTGCGGACACTTTTACATTGCATATATATGCTTGTTTAGCAGAGAAAGAGCGCCAAGAAATTAGCGCAAGAGTAACCGCTGCATTAAAGATAGTTAAAGCAAAAGGAAAACAATTAGGTAGTCCTAAAAATAAAGAGTATGCGCAACAAGCAAAAGATTTTGCGCTAACTATCAAGCCGTATTACCTAAAATGTAAAGCTGCTGGGATTAAATCTTTACGCGCTATTTGTAAGGAGCTTAATAGTCAGGGATTAA
>JGI10211J34971_10003427_pt1 | contig 12700 bp, 7 predicted proteins | sample Etolagsediment_FD_34971 | JGI IMG/M metagenome (IMG submission 34971) | reverse complement strand
ACGGAGGGGCGGCGGCGGGCACCACGATCGGAGCGCGGCTGGTGCCGGACTCGACGAGAACGAACTCTCCCTCCTCCGCACCGTGTCCCGACCGGGCTGCCAAGCCCATCACACAGACAAACAGAGCGCGCCTCACGCTGCCCATTCTCTGACGCCGCGCGACTGGGGAAGGCGCGACGTCATAGTGTATTTCTCTATTCATGACGGCGTGTCCTCGGCGGCGCGTTGTCGTTAGCCTGGCTCCGGAGCGATCGTGGCCCCAAAGATAGCATGCTCATCGGTTACGATGAAGAACAAGATGAGAGAACAACGGGCAGAGAGAAGGGGGACGTGACCCGCACCAACACCGCCTGGCGCTCCGTCCCCCCGCATCCTCCTCACACGAATGCCTCAAGTGGCCCCCTTGACAGCTCGTCCTACGGTCAGTATAGTCAAGAACAATCGATTGTTCCAAGAGATGAAGATGGCAGTGCCTACACTCAAGTCTGTTGCCGAGAAGGTAGCGCTTTCGCCCTCGGTCGTGTCCCGCGTGCTGAGCGGGCGGATGGGGAATACCCGGGTCAGTGAGCGGAGTATCCGCAGGATCCGGGACGCGGCGGCGGCCCTCGGCTACGTGCCCAACCCGGTGGCGGCCAGTCTGCGCAAAGGCAGGACCTCCAATATCGGCCTGATTCTGACGACCACCGCCAACCCGTTCTTCACGGACATGTTGCACACCTTTGAGGAGGTCGCGTATGCCAACGAGCATACGGTCCTGTTCAATGCCTCGCAGAACGAAGCCGCGAAAGAGTTGGCGTGTGTGCGGCGCATGCTGAGCTGCTACGTCGCGGGGGTCATTCTCACCCCTTGGACCGAGGCATCGCAAGCGTCCATCCAAGAGACGTTGCACGAGGAGGGCATTGACACGCCGGTCGTGTTCATCAGCCAGACGGCGGAGATCGGCAACTACGTGCGCTGCGACTTGGTCGAGTCCTATGCCCGGGCCACGCGAGGGCTGATCGAGCGGGGCTACCGGGAGATCGGTTATTGCGGTGGCGGCATAGGGCCGCGTTCGAGGGCGCGAGGGCTCTTCCGGGTCTTGGAAGGGCAAGGGCTTTCGGGACACCATCACGTTCACGTCAGAGGCAAATTGGGGGACGGGGATTTCGACAAGGCCTACCGCAGCATGCTGCAGTACGTCGAGAGCGGCGCCCCCTTGGCCGATGTCTATATCGTCAACAGCGACCTGATGGCCCAGGGCGTGTTCCGGGCCTTGAGCGAGAAGGAACTGCGCATACCGGACGACGTGGCGCTGGTGACCACCGACAACTCGGTTCTCGCAAAGACCAACAGCGTGCCTCTCACCAGTATCGCCTATCCGGCCGAGGAGATTGCGCGTCTCGCGATCGAGGCCGTGCTGGAGAACCGTGAGATCCAAGAGACACTGATTGCGCCAGTCGTCTGGCGCGGGAGCACCATTTGAGAGGAGTCGTCGAGTGACGCATGTAGCACTGGACAAACTGACTGTGCAAGGCGAGTTGGCCATGCGTGCCAATCTGAACTTCACGCGTCTCGAAGGCGAGCACTACTGGCCGGACACGATCTTCGCGATGGATCCGCACGCTTGGCCGGGCGACTGGGAAGGACGCACGATGCTGGCCCTGACCATGCACGCGCAGGCAACCGGTCGCACCCCCGCGTTCCTGGACGACATTCTCGAGCGGATTCCCGAACAACTGAATGAGAAAGGCTATATCGGCCCGGTCCACCCGGATGGTGTCACGCACGAGCAAGGCATGTCGGGCCACAGCTGGATGATCCGGGCGTTGGTGGAGTATTGCCAGTGGAAGGGAGACTCGGAGCCCCGACAAGCCGCGAAGGCGATGGCCGCTCTGAAGAGCATCGTCAACGGACTCTACATACCGCAGGCCGAGAACTACGCCAACTACCCCGTCAAGGAGCCGGAACGCTACGACGACCCGCACTGGATCCTGTCGCACAAACAGTCGAAAACCAAGACCCACGCGGGGACCTCCGACTGCGGCTGCGCCTTCATTGCGCTCGATGGTGCGACGGCCGCCTACGAGTTGTTGCGGGATGACGCGCTCGTCCCTTTGATCGAGAACATGATCAGCTCCTATGCGACGCTGCCGCGCGAGGAGTTGCACGTGCAGACGCATGCCACGCTCTCCGGCATCCGCGGAATCATGCGCTACTACCGCGTCACTGGTCGACAGGAACTGCTGGATCTGGCCGTGAAGACCTTTGACCTGTATAAGACCAAGGCTTGGACAGACGCCTACGCCAACTACAACTGGTTCGGCCTCCCTCGCTGGACCGAGCCGTGCGCTATCGTCGACTCCCTGATGGTGGCTCAGGAGCTGTGGGAAGCCACGGGGCAGGAGGTCTATCTGAAGGACGCGCACCACATTCTCTACAACGCCATCGCTCACGCGGAACGCGCCAGCGGCAGCTTCGGCACGGACCAATGTGTCGGGGCCAGGATCAGGCAGCGCAAGGAGGTGTCGGACGGCACACCGTGGGCGGAGTCCGATCAGCCTATCCTCTACGCCCGCGCCCTCACCTACGATGTATTCTGGTGCTGCAACATGCGTGGCGGCGACGGGCTCTCCCGCATCGCGATGTACACCTTCTACACTGACGGCAACACCGTCATCTGTCCCTACTACCACACCTGCAACGCCGAACTCCAGCTCGATTCCGGTGTGCTGCGCCTCTCCGAGAAAGCAGATTACCCGTTCAGCGGCAGGATCGCATTCGAGGTGCTGGACAACGCCGCCGGGGCCGTGACGCTCAGGTTCTTCGCTCCCGAGGAGTGGACCTCCGGCGCAGACTCCAAAGTGACGCTCAACGGGCGTGAACTCAAGACGTCGTTCCGGGACGGTTTCATTTGCGTCGATGCCGACCTCACGGCCGGCGACGAACTGGTGCTGGATTCCGAGATGAGGTTTTACACGTTTGACGGTCACGAGTGCATGGACAGCCCGAAGGACCACTTCTCGTTTCGACATGGGCCGATGATGCTCGGGGTCAAATCGGTACTGGACAACGGGGACGACGAACCGGTGCCCGTCCTCATCCCCCGCGACGCCGAAGCCGAGCACGTCGGTCGCGGCCGCTATGAGATCGACGGTCATCTCCTCCAGCCCATGTGGGGCAAGGAGAACCTGACCGCGCCATTGGATGCGGTCCAGGTGTTGTTTGCGGAGCACGGAGATGGGAGTACGAGATGAGCAGAAAAGGATGGACTTGTCTAATGGCCACAGCAATGATCTACAACGCGAGTTCCGGCGGGGAGTTCTTCAAGTTCGTCAAGCGGCAACGGGCCGAGCCGACGATGGTCGTTGACGGCTTCCTCTACGTGGACGCAGAGGACTTCAACGACTACGGCGGCTGGCGCATGGACACGCAGTTCGTGCACCTGATGGGATCGGCCTTCCTTATGGCGACCGGCATCGGCGAACCGGTGGAGGACGCCGTGACGACGATCGAGGTGCCGAAGGCGGGTGACTATCACGTCTGGGTGCGGGCCCGCAATTGGGTAAGAGACCACTTCCCGGGACGGTTCCAGGTACTGCTCAACGGCAAAGCGCTGGTAGGAGAGTTCGGCGCGGCCAGAACGGATCGCTGGACCTGGGAACGGGGTGGCACGGTGTCCTTGGACAAAGGCAAACTGAAGCTGGCCCTGCACGACTTGACCGGCTTCTACGGCCGCTGCGATGCAATCCTGTTGACCACTGACGCCGACTATGTCCCGCCGGAAGACAAGGACGCGGTGCGTCGGGAGCGCGCGCGTCTGCAGGGGCTGTCGCTGGAGCCGACGTTCGCCGGTGAGTTCGACGTGATCGTGGTAGGCGCAGGCTCGGCCGGTGTACCGGCCGCCATTGCCGCCGCGCGCAACGGTGCGAAGACCGCACTCATCCAGAACCGTCCGACGCTGGGCGGCAACTGCAGCAAGGAAGCCGGCGTTGGGCTGAACGGCGCTGGTGGGAATCACCCCGGCTGGCGGGAGTCCGGCATCATCGAAGAAGCCGGGTGGGTTCGTGCGAAGCTGGGGGACATCGACTACAGCGAAGCGTTCAGGCAGCTCTGCGACGAGGAGGAGAATCTCTCACTCTTCCTGAATCAGCATGTCTTCGATGCCGTGATGGACGGCGAGAGCCGGATCAAGGGGGTCCGCTCGGTCAGCACACTGACAGGGCTGATCTCGGAGTACCGAGGCACGATGTTCATCGACTGTTCCGGGGACGGCTGGCTGGGCTACTACGCGGGTGCCGAGTACCGGCAGGGCCGCGAGGCGAGTAGCGAGTTCAATGAAGACCTGGCGCCGGAGAAGGCGGACGGCATCACCATGAGCGGCTGTATCATGGGTGATGACCTGGGCTACATGACGGCGTTCCGTGCGGAGAAGACAGACAAACCGGTCGAGTTCGTGCGTCCGTTGTGGGTCAAGGAAATCGATGTGCTGGAGAGCAAGCATCGCTCACTGAGGGGGAGAGTACCCACCGTGGGCACGTGGTGGATGGAGCATCCCGGGAACATCGACGATGCCATGCAGGCCGAGGAAGCGCGCGATGAACTGATCAAGGTGAGCCTGGCGTTCTGGGACTTCGTGAAGAACAAGAGCGATGTAGCGGAAGAGGCCCGGAACTACAAGCTCGTGAGAATCCCGATCCTGGACGCGAAGCGCGAATCGCGCCGCCTGGTCGGCGACACCATGGTAAACCAGAACGACGTCCAATCCGGACGCATGTTTCCCGACCGAATTGCGTATTCGGGGTGGAATCTCGACATCCATCATCCGGAAGGCATCTACTCAGGCGAAGGCGGGAGCTTCGATTTCATGATCCCCGTGCCGCTCAATTCGGTGCCGTATCGGAGCGTCTATTCCAGAAACATCGACAACCTGCTCATGGCGGGGCGCTGCGGCAGCTTCTCGCATGTCGCGCTCGGCACGGTCCGCGTGCAAAGCACGCTGGCCACCATCGGGCAGGCGGCCGGGACGGCCGCCGCCATGTGCGTAGACCGCAAAATCGATCCCCGCACGCTCGGGCAGAAGTACATCCGCGAGCTGCAGCAGGAGCTTCTGAAGGACGACCAGACCATCCCGGGCATCAAGAACGAAGATCCTGCGGACCTCGCACGGAACGCGACCGTCACGGCGTCCAGTTCCCAGGAGAATCCCGCAGAGGTAGATGTGGTGATCGCCAGACAAATCCCGCTGAACATGGATCGATCGGTCATGATCCCCGCTGAGGGCGGCAAGACGATCAAGTCTGTCAGTCTCTATCTGGAGTCGAAATCACCCAAGGCGCAGACCGTCAAGGTCCGCCTGGCCGTAATGAAGGAGTTTGGTGCGTTCGAGACGGCCGAGGCCATTGGAGAACACCCAGTGGACATTCGCGCAGACAAGAAGGGCTGGATTACCGTCCCCGTAGACGCGACCATGCCCGCGACGGCCCGGTTCCTGCAGATCGCCCTGCCCGCGGTACCCAATGTCAACTGGCCGACCATGGCAGCGCCACGCATACCCGGCGGCCGCAGCTACAACGACACCGCGGTGCCCGGCGAGTTCTACGCGGTGCGCACCGATCCGCCGACCTGCCCGCAGTCCGATCCACCAAGCTATGAGCCGAGGAACGTCATCAACGGCTGGACGCGCCTGGCGGACAACGCGGCCAGCATGTGGTGCTCAGACCCGGCGCAGCCACTGCCGCAGTGGGTCGAGCTGGACTTCGGCAAACCGACAGCCTTCAACACCGTCCAGCTCACCTTCGTCACCGATCCGCTGGGGCAACGCCCAAAACTCCCGTTTTCGCCAACCTGCGCGAAGGACTATGAGTTGTCTGCCTGGATGGATGGGAAATGGGTACGGGTCGTTCAGGAACAAGGCAACTTCCAGCGCCATCGCGTCCATTCGGTCGCCACACAGACGGCGACGAAGCTGCGACTGACCGTCTCCGCCACGCACGGGGACAAGTCAGCGTCGCTGTTCGAGATTCGCGTCTACAACGAGGAGTAGCGGCATGCAAGACAATGTGGGAGGGGCACCGCGTGCCGCGACATATCCCCCAACGTGGGAGGGGCACCGCGTGCCGCGATCATTCCGGAAAATCGCCGCACACGGTGCGCCTCCCACACTGTCCGGGCATCGCGCCCCACATTGGCCCGGAGGTGCGAAAGGAACGAACATGAAGAGCCTAATCACGACAATCCTGTTGGCAGTCTCCTTCCTGTGTTCAGGCGTGTTCGCGGCTCTGCCGCAGAGGCCCAACCTGCTCGTACTGCTGTCGGATGACCAGCGACAGGACACGCTGGGCTGTTACGCCCCCAACCGGCCGTTGCCCACGCCGAACTTCGACAAGCTGGCGGCGGACGGCATCCGCTTCACCAATGGGTTTGTCACGACGCCGATCTGTGCGGTATCGCGCGCCTGCATCCTGACTGGGCGCTACTCCTGCAATACAGGCATGATGCGGTTCCGGTCGGTGATCGCCGGCGACGTATTCGAGAACAGCTACAACATGCTGCTGCAGAAAGCCGGCTATTACACCGGCCAGCTGGGCAAGTACGGAGTCCGCGCATCGAAAGAGACCATTGCCCGCTACGACTTCTTCGACGGCTATCAAGACCAAGGCCCCGCTTTCAAAGACTACAAAGGGAAGAAGCTGCACGACAGCGAGTGGCTCACGCAACGCGCATCCGACTTTCTCGACAGCGTGCCCGAAGGCACGCCGTTCTGCCTGCAGGTGAACTACAAGGCGCCGCATGCTTCCGCCGTGCCCGCGCCCGAGGACGATCACCTGCTGGACGACTACACCTTCCCGCGGCATCCGCTCGACAATGACGAAGCGGCCGCGACGATCCCCGAACTGGTCCGCGGCAGTTTCCTCGATGTCTGCTATCGCAGGGCGTTCAATGACAAAACGGGCGACCACAACCCCTTCTGCCGGCAGTACTACGAGAAGATCGCCAGCATGGAGCGATCCGTCGGCGATATCCGCAAAATGCTCGCCGATCGCGGGTTGGCCGACAACACCGTCATCATCTTCCTCTCCGATCACGGCGCGCACTGGGGAGACAAGCACCTGTACGGGAAATGGTCCCCCTACGAACCCAGTCTGCAGATTCCCTTCATCGTTTACGACCCGCGACCCGGCGCCCAGAAAGGCGTGGTCCGCGACGAGATGATCCTGAACATTGACGTCGCCCCTACCCTTCTCGATCTGGCCGGCGTCGACATCCCCGACATCATGGACGGTAAGAGCCTGCTCCCGTTGATCTCGTCCGTTCCGCCTCGCCCCTCGCTCCCTGCTCCCCGCTCCTCCCCTTGGCGCACCCACTTCTTCTTCGAGCACTACCACTCCGGGGCGGCACGCAACTACATCACCCGCAACGAGGGCATCCGTACCCTCGACGCGAAGTACCTGCGCTGGATCGATCCGCCGGAACCGATCGAAGAAGTCTACGACCTGGGCAGAGACCCCATGGAGATGAACAACTTGCTCGACACGCCGGGACAGGAGGAACGCGTCAAGCAATTGCGCGCACGGTTTGCCGAATGGCGCGCGGCGCATCCTGCGAACTTCGCACACGATCCCTATGGCAAGTTCGCCACCTTCAACGCCCCCGAGATCGATTGGGCGAAGTTCAAGAAGGCCAAGCCCCAAGAATACGAGAAGATCGCCAACGAGGTGAAACGTCTCGGCGTGACCTGGGAGCAGGCCATGGGCGACTGGGACACGCGAGCCGCGATCTGGAAGGCGACGGGGTATTGCTACTGATGATTCTGGCAGAGGACCAGCGACTCCCGACGTGCGACCTGCGGATTCCGGACGGCCAGCCCGCGCGTCGCCGGTCGCGAGTCGCGAAACAACAACAAGGCAGAGGATCAGCGACTTGCGACCTGCGGATTCCGGACGGCCAGCCCGCGCGTCGCCGGTCGCGAGTCGCGAGGCCTGAGACAACAACACAGGAGTCAGGAGAATGAGCCAGATCTACGGCAGGAGCGGAGGCTACCGCAGGCTCTACTCTTTCAACTTCGCCACGATCGTCCACCTGGGTACCGTGAGCTTCTGCAAACGATTCATCAACTGGCAGGAAGACCCGTTGGCCAAGACGGTGGGCCAGATGGTAGGGGCATCTCGTTCCGGCAAGCAGAACATCGTCGAGGGCTCCGAACGCGCCAAGACATCAGCCGAGACGGAGATCAAGCTCACCGATGTTGCCAAAGCGAGTCTGGCGGAGTTACTGGGCGATTTTGAGGATTACCTGGCCAGCCGCGGCGAGATCCCCTGGAGCATTCACTCAGAGGAGCACAGCGCCGTGTCGGCGCTTAAGCTGCAACCGTTCGAGTATGCCGAGGACCTGCTGCATGATTACTGGGACTATCTGTTGCGCCAGAAGAGCAAGTTCGATCCATGGCTTGAGCATCAGGATCCAGTCGTGGTGGCCAACACGCTGATCGTGCTGGTACAGCGGACCATCTCCCTGCTGGGAAAGCAACTGCAATCCCTGGAATCCGCTTTCCTGGAGAACGGCGGCATCCGCGAGAGGATGACCCGGGCACGGGTTGAGGCACGCGACAGTGGATCGCCGCAGTGCCCCGAGTGCGGCAAGCCCATGTGTAAACGCAGCTCAAGAAAGGGCGAATTCTGGGGATGCAGCACGTACCCGGAGTGCCATGGCAGCCGCAACATTGAGTGAGGCGCCCAGCGACTTGCGGATTCCGCACGACCGCCCCCGCTGGTCGCTGGTCTCGAGTCCTGAAACAGCAACAACGCAACGGAGCAAAACACCGTGAGACATGCCGGTCTGATCCTCGCGTGTGTGATCGCCGCATTCGCGGCCAATTCCGAAGGTGCTGGAACGATGAAACAGTTCAAAGTCGCGGAATATGGTGCCGTGGGGGACGGGACGACAGACGATGGTCCGGCGATCCGCAGGGCGGTGGCTGCCGCCGTCGGGGCGGAACCGGGCGCGAAGGTCGTGTTCGAGAAGCGACGCTATCGCCTGGCGAGAGCGAACGTGGACTACCACATCACGCTCAAAGGGGTGAAAGACCTGACCATCGAAGGGAACGGTGCAGAACTGATCAACAACCCGTGGAACAACATCGTGAAGCTCGAGGAGTGCGAGGACGTGACCGTGAGCGGGTTCGTGGTCGACTGCGATCCGTTGCCTTTCACTCAGGGCACCATCACCGAGGTGGACACCGAAACGGGTGCATTCCTCCTGCAAATCCACGACGGCTACGACAATCCCGTCGAGGTCTATCGCCGGATCGGCAAGGCGAAGCCGGACTGGGGCTGGGGCGTCTGCATCGATCCCGTGGAGCGCAAGCGCAAACCCGAGGCGATCATGCACCTGTTCATGAGCGATGTCACGAGCGTTGAGGACAACGCTGGTCTGTTGCGCGTGCAACTCCGGGACGACTATCGCAGGCATGCGGCCGAACTCGTACCCGGCGACCGGTTCGTCATCACCATGAAGTACGGCGGACACGGCGCCAGCTTCAACGTCAGCCGAAGCCGCAACTGCCGGTTCGAGGGCAACACCATCTACACGGTCAAGTACGGCATGACCCACGCCCTGAGCGATAACCGTGGACGTATCCACATCAAAGGCGTCAAGATCACCTTCCGCCCCGGCACGAACCGGCTCATCACCACGCCGAAGGACGGCTTCCACTGCAAGCACAACGCCGTGGGCCCGATCATCGAGGACGGGCTGTTCGAGGGGATGCTCGACGACGCCATCAATATCTCAGTCTGCCCCTACTGGGTGCGTGAGGACGTCGGCGATAACCGATATCTGATTGCCGAAGTGGCGTTCTCGCCCCGGCCGGGCGATACGCTCATGGCCTACACACCGAATCCGGGGACCATGACGGACGGGCTCGTCGTGCAATCCGTCGAGCCGCAACCCACGCCGAAGGGGATGCGCGGCAAGTGGAACATCGTCACGTTGAGCGAACCGATCCCCAATGTGGGCCTGCACCGGGGCGGCGATCTCTTCCCCGGCGGCAGGGACAAGCTCGTCTTCACCGGTCTCTACAACACCGATGCCTCGGGCAAGGACTACATCGTGCGCAACAACATCTTCCTCGCCCAGCGGCGTCACGCCCTTCTCGCCCGCACCAGCGGCGGACTCTTCGAAAACAACCTCGTTGACGGCGTCGGCGGAAGCGGGGTTTCGTTGCACAACGAGATCGGCAGTTTCTATGAAGGCCCCCTGCCGCGAGACACGGTGATCCGCAACAACACCTTCCGCAACACCTTCTGGGATGCCGTCAAAGTCTACACCAACGGCAGAGGCGCGGTCGCCCGCAATATCACCATCACCGGCAACCACATCAGCGGCTGGCGGGGTGTGGCCGTCAGCTTGGCCGCGGTCGACAGCGGCGTGATCGAAGGCAATACCATAGAAACGGGCAATGGCGACGCGTCTGCCGCCATCCCGCTTGTGGTCCGGAACAGCAGGAACCTGCGTGTCGTCGACAATCGAGTCGCGGACACCCGTCCGGACCTGGCGGCAGTGTACGACATGGCCACCGGGGTCGATCCGACGACGCTGACGATGAGCGGCAACCGGGAGGCCATGCATCCCGACTTCCCGCGCCACAGAAAATGCGTACCGGCTACCATGCTGCAGCTCCGCGGCCAGGCCCCGCGCTTCATCGAACCTGGCGAGGAGACGGGGGCAGCCCTTGCCCCTCAGTCGTTCGTGGTCGATGGCCGCCGCGTAGCCGGCTGGCAAGGCCATCCGCCCTGGCGCAACGGCGCGCGAGGGGCGGTGTTCTTCGACTTGCCTGTGGACCTGACCGGCAGCAAAGGAGCCCGTTTCCTGGTTCGTATGCCTGCCAACAAGAAAGGCGACGGCGTGTTGTTGACGGTGGCCTGGAAACCGGGAGGCGCGCCGGACGACGCCCTCACCACATGCTACACCCAGACCGTCACGACCGAGAAATGGACGCCCTGCGAGGTCCGCATCGAGGGCGCCGGACGGGCCGTGCTGCGCTTCCGCTTCGACTGCGGCCCCGCGGACAACACGACGGACGATTCGTTTCACTTCGCCGACCTGACACTCGTGGACTTGTGATATGAAACAACAGACACTGATCGCACTCCTGGCCACGCTCCTGACTGCCTCCGTGCAGGCCGCCAGTCCGCGACGGCCCAGAATCGTCTTCCTGTTGAGCGACGACCAGCCGTTGCGCGCGATGGGGCATCGCGAGTCGTGGTTCCACACGCCGAACCTGGACCGGCTCGCACAAGAGGGGGTGGTGTTCGAGAACGGGTTCGTGGACAGCTCCGTCTGCTGTGTCAGCCGAGCCAGCATCATGATGGGGCGCGAAGACAGCACGGTCATCATCTTTGCCTCCGACAACGGCAGCATGTGGGGCACGCACGGGATCGCGGGCAAGTGGAACATGTACGAGGAGAGCATCCGTGTCCCGATGATGATCTACGATCCGCGCCTGCCAAAATCCAGTTGCGGTGTCCGCAGCCAGATGGTGCTGAACTACGACTTGACGGCCACGGTCATGGACGTCGCCAGCGTACCCGCGCCGCAGATGCAGGGCCGGAGCCTGGTCCCTGTGATGACCGTGCCGGACAGCCCACGCCGCATCGAATGGGACATCCGGAGCGCCGGCGGCAGAACGGGCGTGACGCAGGACCGGATCACCGTCAGCATCCCAACCGGCGCGGTGCTGTTGGACGAGCTCCGCCTCGGCCAAACCTGGCAGAGCGTCACGACGAAAACGAAATAGGACCAGACGTATGGGAACGATCAGCAGACGCGATTTCGTGAAGACCGGCGGTCTCGCATTTACTTTTGCCGCAGGCCGGGGATGGGCGTTCGAGTTCTCGNCGGATGAGGGGGACGGCAATGAGTACCGCCACTGCATTCCGTTCCGGAAACCGCCCCGGGACATCCGGGAGGTGATACCGGGTTTCATATGGGCCGACGCGGCGGATTTTCAGGCCTACGGTGGTTGGGCGCTTGATACCCAGCACGTGGGCTTTATGGGATCCTCGTATCTCCTTGCCCATGGCACAGGAACGCCGGTCAAAGATGCCGAGTTGACCCTCAAGAACGTCCACCCGGGCAAGTACCGGCTCTGGGTGCGCAACCGCAACTGGATCCCCATGCACGCCCCCGGCCGTTTCGGTCTGCTCATCGACGGCAAGCCGTCGCGGGAGATGTACGGTGCCCAGACCGAGGAGGGTTGGGTTTGGCAGGATGGCGGCATCCACGAGCTGGAAGGTGGTGAAACACGACTGACGCTCCAAGATCAGACCGGGATGTTCGGGCGCTGTTCATCCATCATCCTCACCCGAGACCTGGACTACAAGCCCCCCGTCGACATCGAGGCGTTCAGAACCGAACGCGCCCGACTGAGCGGCGTGTCGGACGCGATTCGGCAGGGCAGAGCTTACGACGTCATTGTCGTCGGTGCCGGTCCGGCCGGCGGCCCGGCGGCCATTGCGGCGGCCCGTTTGGGGGCAAGAACCGCCCTGATCTCGAATCGCCCGGTACTGGGCGGAAATGCCAGTGTGGAGATCGGCGTACCGGTCCAAGGAGCGGCGAAGAAGCACCAAGGCAAGCCGGTCCGTGAGACGGGCATCATCGAGGAGATCGGCCGTATCGAGTCGGCGGACGCACACGAGAAGGGCCAGCCCAGGCGCCATCCCGC
>JGI10211J34971_10003426_pt1 | contig 12700 bp, 16 predicted proteins | sample Etolagsediment_FD_34971 | JGI IMG/M metagenome (IMG submission 34971) | reverse complement strand
AGCCAGCGTCGAAGCAATTAAAGAAGCCGCATGGCGGCTGAGGGCACGGCTCGGGATCCGTTGGATCTCCTGGGCCAGGGCCGCCACCACCACCGTCATCGTCGCAACAGCACTTCTTCGCTGCCAGAAGCTCGACCGTCACGGTTCACATCCAATCTCGATCGGGTTCGGGGCCATGAAGAACGGTCGTGGAGCAGGCGTGTCACTTTCAACACCCTGAATTTGGTTGCTGCCAGGTTCGGGCGGGGTGAACGGGATCGACGTGAAGTGAATCGCCACCGGGTAGCCGTTCGGGATCCTCTGAAAATCCAGCGTCGTCCCATCAGGCTTCAGCCAGCCGTAGCCGAACGGGCCGTTCGGAGACTGGTTCAATGCCTCGTACATGTTCAAGGCTGTGCCGTACTCGTCGGACACAATGCCGTCACGCTTGGGCGTGAAGACGTTCGAGTCCCCGACAAGCTCGGCCTCGATCCAGCCATACAGCCACCTGGTCGGCTCAATCTCCTCAGCCGAGATGATCAACGCCGCAATCGTTGCTCCGGCCCCTGTGCCGCCTCCGCCGCCGCCAGGACGCTCCCGGACCAGCCGACGCTCGATGGCGTCCTGGCGGCGAATCAGGTCCGCCACGCGGGACGTGAGCGAGGCGTACGACGCCTTGAACGCCTGCGAAAAGACGTTGACCTTCTGTGGGCTCGCTGCCAGGCTTGGAAAGTCCCTCATATCTGGTTGAACCAGGGCAGGGCGTTGAAATTGATCACCGGGGCAGCGGCCTCGGTCTTGATCTCCCAGCGGGGATCCGGCGGATCGCTCCCGGCATCAGTGAACCACCTGGGGACCTGCTGGACATGGCCGCCGTTGCGGAGCGTCCAGGCGTACTGAAGCTGGTAGGTGACCTCGCCAATGTCCCCGCCAAGCGTGTACGTCACGACGGTATCCATCTCGAACCCGTCAAATCGCACCACGCCTGGAGCCCACGTTTCGCCCGCGATCGTCACAACCGTTTGGTTCAGCCGCCCGAAGGCATTCGCAATCCCGACAGGCAGGAAATTGATCTGGGAGGCCACGAACAGGTTGACCACGGGGACCCGACGCTCGACGCTCACTGGCCGCAAAGTGGCGATCCGAAGCTGCTCCGGACCACTGAGAATGTCGCCAGCAGGGAGCCCATACTCGTCGAAGACGGGCGTTTCGCTGGTCCCCACGAACTGGCTCTTGAAGATCTCGATCGCCTCGTAGCCAGACCTGTAGGTCGCCTCGACGCCGCTTGGTGGCGGCGGGAAACTGAAGCGGTTCCGCTGATACTGGGCGATCAGCAGGCCCTTGTCGCAGGAAACGCGGGTGAAGCGGACCCGGCGAAGAGGCAGGCTCGGAATGTCCGGGTGGTATCGCCCCTGCTCAGCCTCGAAGGCAGCGATGACATCGGTCGCCGTCGTGGTCTCGTCAAGACCCCTGCACCAGACCCTGCGAATGGCCGACGTGCCGTAGGCGGACTGGTAGTCCGCCGTCAGTTCGGTCCCCTCGTACAGGTCCTTCTTGAGGCTGATGTTCGCCATCAGTCAACCCCAAAACGGTTGGCGAGCGTGTCCGGAAGGTCCTCGATCAGTGCGATCAGGCGTTCCATGGACTCCGCGATCGCGTTCATACCCTGCCCTTGCATTTCGCCAGAGCCATCGGAAACACCCTGCTCGACCTTGCGGGCGTCCACCAGCTTCATCTGGTCCTCGAAGCTGATCTTGCTCTTTGGCTTCTGGTCATTGTCCTCGGTCGGAAGAGGCTTCTGGTCGGTCGAAGACGCGACGTGCTTTTCAAGAAGCCTCTTCTGCTCGTCCGGGGTCATCTTGCTCACGGCTGTCTGACCTCGATCCCGCCGTTGGCAACGTCATCGTTGGACACCTTGCCGACGATCATGACCGGGACGACCGGGGCGTTGGCGGTCCACTGAACGTCAATCGCCTCGATCATCACCGGGACCTGGGCGTTGCTGCTGTTGCCGGTGATGGCGTGCTGCCCGTCCAGGTTGAACGTCATGCGGAACTGCGCCTCGTTGCCCGAGACGTTGTCCTTGAGGACTTGAAGCCGCATGGCCTGCAAGCCCATGGCGGAAGACGCGACCATGAAGCCGGAGATCGAGAAATCGCAGTAGAGAAGCTGCGCGATCTCAAAGACGGGCGACTTGTCGCCGTCTCCAGTCGTCTCGACGCTCCGAACGGCGAACCGGAAGCGAGCCTGCTGGGCCTTGATGACAAGATCATCCGTGCCACCGATTCGCCCGATGGTGGCCCAGCCGGACGCGGACGTGGACTCGATGACCTCGTCCGGGAGAGTCCCAGGACGAACCAGGTCAATAGCCATGCCGTCGCTCCAATGTCAGAGATCAGACGCCGCCCAGAACCGGGTTCCAGTCGTTGGCCGCCGGGTCACCGCGAAGGTAGAGCCGGGTGTCCTCGTTGGTCCCATCCGTGCGGATGTAGACCAGGCCTTCGGTAGACGCACCTGGCGCACCGCTGCCGATCGTGACAACCGCCGACACGGCATCGAGAGGGTTCACGATGTTGACGAGCTTGTTGCCGTCAGCCTCGTAGTTGTGGGGAGACTGGGCCAGCCTCAGGATCGCATCGACGTTCATTTTCCAACACTCCTACTGGAGAGACCTTGGATCAAGCGTGCCCGTCGCCGGGCTCCTGTCAATACTGGACGCCGTTGTAGAGAATACGGGTCTTGTCGTGCCGAGAAAGCTCGACTTGACCGTACTTCATGTCACTGGCGTCCCCGACATACCCCAGATTGTCAGCAGTCGAGCCCCGCCTGTCAATGGCGATGCTCGCAGACAGCCTGGTGAGAAATTCGTTCTGCTGCATCCCGGACCCACGGCTTTTGGCGTCCATAGCCATCATCTCGGCCACGGCCAGGCACGATGCGAGGATCGTCTCGCCGTGCTGCATCCCGCCGTACGGGTACAGGTTGTTGGTCCCGTCGAGATCGTCCGGAAGGACGTTGTACCGATACCGGAGCGTGTAGACCTGGTCCGGTATCGGGAAGACCATCAACTCGTACCGCTGGCCTTCAGTTGCCGGGCTGGTCGGCGTCTCGTACTTGATGGACCGCACGGCGGCGTACTTCGGCCAGTCACGATCGTCAATGTTGTTCTGCTGGAGAGAGCGGATGATGCTCTCCCGCGTGAATGTCAGATCGTCAACCTGGTGGTTGGACAGATCGTCCGGGTCGAATGTCAGCTTCCCGGCCATGCCGCCAAAGTCGTCCGGAAGGCCACGGAACACGCCGTTGTGGGTGACCGTCACGTCAACCCCGCCAGACTCCGACACGCTGGTCGCCGTCGTGCAGAAAGTCGGACTGGTGACCGAGGCGATCGTGGTCGTCGTGCTGCCGATGGTGATCTCGTTGCCGACAATGCCGTTGAAGAACTTGGCCTCGCTGATCGTGATCGCCGTTCCGACAGCCGTCGCCAGAGTCGTCTCGATGTTGTCGCCAACGTCGATCGTCGTGACCGGCTTCAGGAAGGTCCACTCATGCGGCGGAATGCCCTCGCCGACCTGCTGCGGGTAGTAGAATCGACGCAAACCGCGAGACACGATCGAGTCGATGTCCCCCTTGAGAGTTGACGACAGCGAGGCATAGGACCTCCCAAGCTGGAGATACCTCGCCACCTCGCTGCGAAGGTCGTCGATCGTGATGGAAAGCGATGATTCAGCCATCAGGGCACGATGTAGAGGACGACGGTGAAGTCCTCGTCCGGGGTTCCGCTGAGCGTGATCGTCAAATCGCCGTACGCGATCGTGCCGCCGATCTCGCTGGCCGACAGCAGATTGCTGGCAGAGGCCGCGATTCCGGTCCCGGCTTCGTTGAGCAAGTCAGCACCATGCTCGTCGATAAGGGTCACGGAGAGCGTGCCCGTGCCGCCAGCAGCGTACTTGTAGAAGCACGAATGGATCTGGCCGTAGACGCCCTTGGCGGTCGCCGTGGCGGATCCGTTCAAGACCTTGATTCGCTGTTCGACGCTTGAACTCATGACATCTCACCGTTGTTCTTGGAGGGCACGGCCTCCATCTTCTTGTCGCCGATCCGCACCCTGGCCTGGGTCACGCGGTTCTTCAGGCCGGGGACGGCGGCCATCGCCGCCCTTGCAGCCTCACTGTTCTTCGGCCCGCCGCCAGCGGCGACCGCAGCGACGACGCCCTCGAAATTCCGGCGTCCTGCACGGATGATCGGGGTCGCCACGGCCAAGGGCGGGAACAGGCCCGCCCCAAAGGCCACCAGGGCCTCCGCAACGTCCCACTCGTTCTGGGCCGAGGCAAGGTCATCGCGGGCCTTCAGGGCCGCCGCATTGGCCTCATTGAGACGCTGGAGCCACTTGGCCGATTCCTCGGTCTTCTCGGCGATGAACGCAGCCAGACGCTCGGCACTCCGGTCGGCGTCCGGGTCGTTCGTGTCGAGGTTCTCCAGTTCCTCCCGGAGAATCCGAAGTTCCTCGGAAATTCGATCGCCGATCAGGCGGGTTTCCTGGACTTCCTGCTCGGTCTCGTTGACCCGGCCAGCAATATCGCCCGGCTTCTGAAACATCGCGCAGCCAGCGACAAGGCACGACAGGGCAAGGCAGGCAAGGAGGGCGGTGATCGTCTTCATGCCACGATTATACCACTGAAAACCCCCCTGCCCTCTGGAAAATCCAAAGGGCAGGGGGGGGAGCATGAACCCCCTCGGCGGGACGACCGAGGCGGAAAGAAGGATCAGATGAACCGGACAATCGCCTGGTTCGTGCCCACGACATCGTGGACCGTCAGGGCGACCGCCAGGGTCTTGAGGTCGGCTTCCTCGATGTTCGCTGCCGACGTGCCAGCGGGGGTGAACCCGACGAACTTGTTCGCGGTGGATTCGTTCACCGTGATGGCGTCCCCGATCGTGATCGTGGTCGCCGCAGCCAGGTTGACGATCAGGCTGTCCCCGCGAACCGGGACCATGACCTCGATCCACCCGGCGTTTGCCGGATGGTTTTGGGTCGCCACGCCGACGAAGTATTCAGCACCGGAACCAGCGGTGTCAGAATCGACACAATAGGTCCCGACCGAGGTCGGCTTGTTGAGGTCGTCGGTCGCCGCAGCGACCGTGCTGCTCGCACAGCAGACGGCATCGCCCGCCGTCAGAGCAGAACCGGCCCAGTAGACGCGACGAAGAATGCCGCCTTCAGGACCGCCGTTGTATTGAATTCGAGCCATTTCAGTTCTCCGGGGTCAGGATCAGGCGGAAACCTTGTCGAGGCGGAACAGCTTCCGGCGGTTGTAGCACAGGAAGTTGTAGGTCATGTCCACCTGGACATGGTAGGTCGTATGCTGGTTGGCCGCCTTCTCGGGGCCTTCCTCGACCATGTATTCACCTTCGAGGAAACAGGGCTTGAAGACGCCCCAGTTGATCCCGTAGATGGGATCGGCGGTCGTCGGGGCACTGGTTCCCGCCGGGCCGGTGTACGAGTCCAGGTACGGGACCCACATGACCGGCACACGCCGGAACAGCAGGCGACCGTCCTGGGACGCGATGTCGCTGCCCAGATTGTCGTTCTGGGCTTCCAGGACCTCTTCCAGCCGACCGATGACGTTGTAGTTCGTGTAGTACCCGAAGTCGGTCGCCGTGCCCAGGGCCGGGATCTCGGTCGGGGACATGAACCGGGTCTTCGTGGCGGCCTCACGCCACTTCCGAATCAGGTCGGTCTTGTCGATCGTGGTGTAGTCGGCACACCAGTTCGACCAGCGGTTGTAGGTGGCCGAGGACAGGCCGCCAGCACCAGCCGAGAAGCCGTACGGGTTGCCGCCGCCGGTCACGCTGGAACCGTCGTAGAAGCCCGGATCCTCGCCGTTGACCGCCGGGACGATCCAGTAGTCAACGCCGAAGGGGTCGAGCTTGTCCGACGAACTGGTCGGCTGGGACCAGAAGTTGGCCTCCAGCTTCTCAGCCATGCTGATCATGGCGTCGGCACGACGAATCTTGAGCAGCTCGACGATTCGAGCGGGCTCGCGGTTCATCTTGATCTCACGACGCTCGAAGGCGTAGTGGGAGTTGGTGTGACGCCACGGAATTTCAGCCGTGGTCATCACGTCACCGACGTTCACGTTGTCGGTCGAGAAGAGACCGACGTTGCGGGCGGCGTTGGAATGATCGGTCATCACCGACCACTTGATGCCGTAGCCGGACTGGAACGTCACGCGGCTCTTGCGAAGCAGTTCGCGGGCAGCGACATGCTCCTGAAGGTCGGTGGCGATCTCAGTCCAGCGAAGCGGGTTGAGTTCCTGAAGAGTTTGGGAGACAAGATCCGCGATGTCTCCGCCTTGCAAAACGGACATTGGAGTATCCTTGTATCAATACAGACCGCGTTCGCGCATCCTGGCTCCGAGATTGGCGATGGCTCTCGCTTCGCGGTCGCCGTCGTCGCCCTCGGACAAAGCCGGGCGGGAGATGAATCTGCCCCTCCGGTCCTTGATCGCGGTGCTGATCTGCTTTTTCGTGATTACTTCGTACTGATCGCCGAAAGCGGACCTCAGTGCCTTCTTGAAGATCTCAGGTCGAGACGGAGGCTTCTCATTCATGGCCTGATAGCCAAGAGTGATCCGGTCCATTTCTTCCCTGAGGGCCTCTCGATTCTTCGCGTAGTCCGACATCGGGTCGAGCGTGATGCTCGTCCCTTCGCCGAAGAGATCGTGATATTCCGGCCCCAGTTTCGACATTTCATTGTCAAAGCTGGACACCGCATTCGTCGTCTCGACCTCGCTGAGCTTGGACTGAAGCCGCTTGATCTCGGCGTTGAACTTCTCCGTGAGCTTTTCCATCGCCCGAGCAGTGTCCGGGTCGATGTAGCCCATGTCGAAGTCATCGGACTCAGAATCATCCGGATCCTGGTCCTCTTCGAGCGAGTCGTACGTTTCCTCGAATTCATCCTCGTCCTCATCTTCCTTGCCGGACTTCTTGTCGGGCTTTTCAGACTTGGCCTTGGACTCGGCTTCGGCCTTCTCGATGAATCGCTTGAGAACGCTCTCGGGCGTCTGCTGAATCTGCTCGACGGTCATGTCCAGCAGGCTTGCAGCCTTCGCCATCAGTTCATCCGTGGCATTGTCTTCCCGAGCATCGCCATCGTCCTGGGAATTCGCGGCATCTTCCAGGGCGGCAGCGTCGTCCTCGTTCGGCTCGGCGTCGGCATCTTCCTCGGCTCGCGGGAATTCCGGCGAGCCATGGTCGTAGCCTGCCCGAGTGTCGCTGAAACGACTGAGGACAGCATCATCAGGAATCACGTTCTGGGCTTCCTCGTCTCTTGCGAAGCTCAGCCCAACTGTGCCACTCATCACGGATCTCCGTATCCACCATTGTTATCCCGAATGCCGACCGAACGCAAATACTTTTTGCGTTGTCCCGGCGATTCAAAGATCGCCCGGCCATCCGGGGTGAAATTCAAGGCCACCCCAGCCTTCTTCCTCGCGTGTTCCTGCATCTCCTTGATCTGGCTCGGGTGACACCCGGCAGACTCACTGACCACAGGCCAAGTAGAACAAGAACCACCAAATCCACCGAGTTCGGTCTGGTAGTCCCTCTTGAGCCACTGTCCTTCGTGCAGGATCATCCCTGATGGAGATTCCCGACGCTCCATCTCGGACACGGACATCTGGATCTCGAAGGTGTCGCCAGAATCACTCTTGTAGCAGTATACAGGCATCAGCTATTTGGTCTCCCGATGGCGGCGGCCTCGGAGTCCTGGACGTTGGATCCGAGCAGCAGCCGCTTCATCACGTCGTCCTTTCCGCTCTGGGTCGCACCAGGCCGGTTGACCCTGGTCACTGTCCGGTCTCCAGCCGGGACCCCGCCACCGCCGCCGCGACCGGACATCTGATCGACGAACGTGTCCTGCCCGACGAACTCGATGAACTCGTTCAGTTCAGGCAGGTTCGCGTACTTGGAAACGTAGCCCAGGATCCGCTTCATGTTCGGAGCCTCGCCCTTCGCCATCATCACCGGGATCATCGGCATGATGTATTGCTGCATCACCTGCCCCATCGCCTTCAGACGCCGGGCGGGAGTGTTGTGCTGCATCGAGAAGGGCTCGATGTCGATCTCGTAGTCGCTGACCTTGCCCTTTCGGATGTCGGGCGAGAACTTCACCGGAATGCTGTAGTTCTCAGTGACCTTGTGCTGGACCTCAAGATCGTACACCGGGTCCTCCCAGACCAGCGAACCAATGTGGCAAACCACGTCTCGCGTGAACGACACCGTCTGGTCCTGCATGTCGCTGACACGCTGACTCGCGTTTGCCGCCAGCATCTCGTCCTGGCCGAGCGTTTCAGCCTGCGGGCTCAGGCCGCCCAGCGTGTCCAGGTTGCCGCCCAGGTAGCTGAACAATTCCCGAATCTGGATGAAGAACGCCAGGTTCGTCGGGTTCGGCCCGCCCCAGTCCACCGGCTGCACGCTCGACGGATCGTCCATTCCGTAAGCCTCGCCGTCGCTGGCGTCCTTGAACGTCTCGGCATCCTCCTCCGAACCCTTGCGGTAGACCGCCATCGACTTCTGCCGCTCGGCCTGACGACCGAGCTTCCGGAAGACGTGGTTCGCCAGGTCGTGCAAATCCATCATCAAGCTTGCCGGTGGAACCGGCATCGTGTTCGACGGGACCTCGTTCAAATTCAGGATGTGGTACGGCCCGGCCTCACGACCGTCCCACTCCACCACCTTCAGCACCTTCGCCGAACCGGCGTACCCGGCCTGGGAGATGCTCGACGCCGGGATCGTCACCACCAGCTTCTCTCGCGGAAGCCAGATGTCCCAGACCTCCGTCATCGGAACGACCGTGTCCTTCTCGGCGTCGAGACCCTGGCTCATCGCCTCGGCACGGATGTCGCCATGCTCGTTGTAGGTCCGGTTGGTGACCTCCTCGATCGAATCCTTGTTCTTGTCGGCCCAATCCTTCGCCTGATCCAACGGAATCCGATACCTGTCCCCCATGAACCCGCACAACTCGAACCGGGGAACGGTCATGTCATGCACCCAGTCATCAAGCGACACCGGGTCCGCAAACGGCATCCCAGAATCGTGCATGTACCCGTACGCCTCGTGCAGGCCCAGGCTCGTCACGCCGACCTTCATCAGGCCAAGCCCGAACATCGCGTCCTTCGTCACGATGCGAAGGTTCCGCTCGAACGGCATCTCATGCTTCAAGATGTGGTTCATCGCCAGTTCGAGCCGGAAGGCCGGGGCCTTGTTCTGCTCGTTCCTGGCGAACACGTTCACTTGCGGGCACGTCGCGGCAAGCTGCCTGGTGTAGATGCTCACCAGCATCTCGATCAGATTGATCGGGACCTTGTCTCCAGCCTTCGACTGCGAGTGGTAGTGCGACCCGACGAACTGCCTCAATGCCATCAGCCTCGCAGACCGGAAGTCCTGAAGCTCGCGCCGGGAATGCAGAATCGCCTTTCCGAGGGCGTCCATCGACCGCTGATCGTTCGGGTTCACCATCGCTGGGCACTCCGCTTCCTGTTTCGACGCATGGTCATCCTCGCGGCCATCGAGCCGTCCGGTTCACGTCTTGAATTCGCCGCACCGCCAAGAGACGACACCCGCCTCCGACCGATCCCCTTCCACAGCAAGGCGTCCGCGATCACCCTGTCACCGTGGTTCTGGTCCGCTCCCGAAGGGTCGATCTTGTTCGAGCTTCTGGAGTGAGCGACCTTGTCGCCCTTCATGAAGACGTACTGACGCATCTCATCATACGTCCCCTTGCTCGGAATGATGATCTCGCCGGATTTCACCGCACGCCTGAAATCACCGAGCAGGCTCAGCTTCGATTCCTTCGTGCTGAAAAATCCAGGGATGTCCGTGATGCTCCGCTTCAGCCGGTACTCGTCCTGCTTCCACCAGATCGAACGATATCCGCTCTCAAGGATCACGTCGCCGAAATTCCGGCCAGGCCCGTTCGCCTCCCAGATCAGCAGCGGGTTTCTGCCGCTGGACTTCTCGAACGCCTTGCACAGGGCAAGGGCGATCTTCGCCAACGCCTCCGGCCTGGTGTTGTTGCAGACGAACTCGCCCACCTTTTCTCCGGTCGTCCTTCTCCCGATCGACAGCACCGAATTGCTCGACCCCGTGCCCGTTGCAATGTCGCCCGCGATCACGAAATCGTCGTCGATCATGACCGGCTGCCCGTCACGAAGCGGAACCCACAGGTGAAACCGCCCGTCAGTGACCTCGTCGAAGAACCTGAAATCGCCAGTCTCCTCGTCGTACCTGATCTCGCATCGGTGCATCGGGTGCCGCATTTGAAGACGCTGCACTTCCGAAACCATGATCGGATCAAAGAACTGGTAGTCCGAGCCCAGGTAGTCAATGTCGAGTTCCTGGGCGATCTCCATCGGGTGGCTTCGACGCTCGCATTCACGGTCGTACCAGGGGCTCCGCCACTTGCCGTTGTCGTCGAGGTACTTGCCCTCGGCCTTCCGCGGGTGCAACGTCCAGTGAAACACCAGCTTCTTGATCTTCGAGTGGGCCAGGTCCGCAAATGCGTTGCCCATGCCCTTCGGCGTCGAATTGAACAGGCGGCAATTCGTCGCATCGCCCGTCGCCGCCAACGCCTCGTATCCGTTCTCGACCGACGCGAACTCGTCCAGACCGATCGCCGTGCGACGACCGCCGCGAGCGATGTCGCCAGTCGTCGAATCACCGTCGATGGTCGATCCGTTCGAGTCGTTCACGATTGACAGCAGCTTTCGGCTGGTCGGCGGCAGCAACCACGTCGGCAGATGGTTGTGGATGAAGTCGATTTTCCAGAACAACGAGTCCGGGTCGCCCTTCTCGTCAACCAAGGATTCCTTTCTCGACACCATCAGGAAGCTCTGATCCGGCCAGAAATGCCACAGGTACTCGAACGCGATCAGGATCATCCATGATGCGCCCATGTCGCGGCTTTTCTCGATCAGGGCGTCCTGGCCTACCTTGATCGACTCCAGCAACGCCATGATCCCCTCGTCCTGGTACTCGTACGTCACCATCGGGAGCTTGGACGGCGTCCTTCTCGGGTCGTAGGTCCACACAAAGGCATTGATGTAGAACAGCGGGTCCGCCGCGCACATGTTCCGAATGCTCTCGGCGTGTTCCGCAGACGAATTTCCCAAGTCCACGATGGCTTTGCGAAACAGCAGGTTGGCAGTCACGTCCTTCGGGATTGCCTTGTAGTACGGCTGGGCCGACGCCTTCCAGCGTTCTGGACCGGCAAGGACCGGATTTTCGCTCAACTCCAGGCTCAAATCGGATCCCCGACCTCTTGTGAATCCAGCTTTTCCTGGATCCGCTTTTCGATCATCTCCTGAACTCGCTCGGACATCATTTCACGCTTGATTTCCGCCTGCACAAGCGAATCTTCGTGCGCTTTGATGACTTCGGCCAGCGTTTCCTGCAAGACACGGCCACTTTGCCTGAATCTGGCGTCCTGCTCAAGTTCCGACTTGGACGGCATGAGCTTGGCATAGATCGTCTTCATGAAGTCGGTCAAGCCGACTTCCCTGGCCCATCTCAACATCGTGACCGAACCGCTGCTCGGGACCAGATCAGGGTCGATCCGCTCCAGCGGGACCGCGTGATGCTGGATCACCCATTTCGCCTCGTCCCTCGGGGCCGCACTCCGCTTCATCGCCGCCATCGAAAGAGCCGACCACAGCACATCTTCCGTGTCCGAGCCAAGCTCCGAGACCGCTGGCGGACCACCGTACTCGACTCCGACGATTTCCCATGCGGATTCCACGTCCATGTCCTCGTCGCCGTCGAGAAGATCACCGACACGCGACAAGAACTGGTCCATTCGACCATCACGACGCAGCTTCCAGACCAGCAGTTCTCTGTCGTACCCGTCCATTGTGTCCTTCGCTTCCCTCCGGCCAATGCGATTACTGTACCAGGCAAAGCAAAGACCAGCCTGTACGGGAAACGGCTGGAAATTGGCTGGCAGATGTTAGTACGGGTTTTGTTAGATACGAAGCCCTGTAAAAATGATAGTGGTATCAGATTACAAACCAGGTTCCGGCCAATGCAAAAGTCGGGAAATTTGCACCATGTTTGTGACTGATACCAAAGTCAAAAAAATCACGCGAAGTGGGGGGCTGTATTGAATACTTCGCGGGGGCCGGGGGGCGTGGTTCGGGTTGCGTGCGGGTCGGCTCCAGGTTCGGGTCCTGTCCGGCACATGCGTCGCGTTCGGTGCTTGTCCGGCACGGGCTCGCGTTCGGTGCTTGTCCGGCACGGGCTCNCGGCACATGCTCTCCGATTCACGCTCTCCGATTCATGCTCTCGATGTCATGCATTGGGTGTCGTCGGTATCACCGTAGTTGAGACTCATTCTCATTTAGATCCGACGCGATTCCTCCCTCATCTTTTCGCCACCGATCCGCCGATCCTTTGGTACACTGATGCCGGCGGGAACTCACCCGCCGCAAACGCAAGGAGCCATGAGCATGAATGTCCACACGATCACCACCACCATCAAGGGGATCTGCGCGGCTGATCCCGACGAGGCTGTCAAGGCCGCCCTCGAAGCGGCAGAAGAGGAAGATGACCGATGAATAACCGAATCGAGGAACTACGCAAGGCGTACGAAGCGGCAGCCGCCGCCTACGCCGCCGCCGACGCCGCCTACGCCGACGCCGCCGACGCCGCCTACGCCGCCGCC
>JGI10211J34971_10003423_pt1 | contig 12706 bp, 17 predicted proteins | sample Etolagsediment_FD_34971 | JGI IMG/M metagenome (IMG submission 34971) | reverse complement strand
TACCTTTGTGGATTGATGTGATTCATTCTTGTTGAATCTGTACGACATACACAACCGGCAACCCGGTAAACCAGCACCAAGCATCCCATCAACCCGAAACACATAACAAGATACCTCGGCAACCCCGCAACGTACTAACCCGCAACCAGGCACCAAGCATCCCATCAACCCGAAACACATAACAAGATACCTCGGCAACCCCGCAACGTACTAACCCGCAACCAGGCACCAAGCATCCCATCAACCCGTAATCCCATGAACGTTCTTGGCATCTCCGCTTTCTACCACGATTCCGCTGCGGTTATCCTGCAGAACGGTGAAATCATCGCGGCTGCACAGGAGGAACGGTTCACGCGCAAAAAACACGATCCCGGATTCCCCTCCCACGCCATCCGATACTGCCTTCAGGAAGCCGGCCTTGATCTCGGCGACCTCGACGCCATCGCCTTCTACGACAAACCCCTCCTCAAATTTGAACGCCTGCTCGAAACCTACTACTCTTTTGCACCACGTGGCCTCAAATCGTTCATCACCGCCATGCCGGTTTGGCTCAAAGAGAAGATGTTCCTGAAACGGCTCATCCATCAGGAGCTTGCAGCCATCGGGCCCTATGACAAACGCACCGCCCGACTCCTTTTTCCCGAACACCATCTTTCCCACGCGGCGAGTGCCTTTTACCCCTCTCCCTTCGAAGAAGCTGCCATCCTTACCATCGACGGCGTCGGTGAATGGGCAACCGCCACCATCGGCAAGGGGCACGGCAATCAAATCACTGTCCTGAAGGAGCTTCAATTCCCACACTCGGTTGGCCTTCTCTACACCGCCTTCACCTACTTCCTTGGCTTTCGCGTCAATTCCGGCGAATACAAACTAATGGGCCTTGCACCGTACGGCGACGCAACCTCCGAGCGCTACCATCGCTTTCGCAAAACGATCGAATCCGAGCTCGTGACCCTCTATGACGATGGATCCATTTGGCTTAACCAAGACTATTTCAACTATGCAACCGGCTTGGAAATGACCCAAACCGACAAATGGGAATCTCTTTTCGGGGTGATGCGACGAACCGGCGAGTCCGAGCTTACCCCTGAACATTGCGATCTAGGGTTGGCGATCCAGCATGTAACCGAGGAGATCGTTCTGCGGATGGCACGGCATGCAGCGAGCATAACGGGATCCCGGCGAGTGTGCCTTGCAGGTGGTGTGGCCCTTAATTGCGTTGCGAACGGAAGAATCGTGCAGGAGGGTATCTTCGAAGACCTGTTCATCCAGCCGGCTGCCGGGGACGCAGGTGGTGCATTGGGAGCGGCGTTGGCCGCCCATTATATTTATGAAGGTGCCTCGAGAGACTTCATGGGAGTTGCCGAGCCGACGAAATCTGCCGAGCCGACGAAATCTGCCGAGCCGAGCAAGACTACCGAGCCAGCCGGCGACCGCATGAAAGGGTCCTACCTCGGCCCGGACTTTAGCGAAAAAGAGATTCGTTTCACGATTCGCCGGCACAAAGCGGTTGACCACACCTTCGGCAGCGACGAAGAACGCTCCAACACCGTTGCCGGATGGCTTGCCAGCGGCGAAGTCGTAGGCTGGATGCAAGGCAGGATGGAGTTCGGCCCCCGAGCCCTTGGCAATCGTTCGATCCTGGGAGACCCCCGCGACGAAGAGATGCAGCGAAAACTAAACGTCAAAATAAAGTACCGCGAGAGTTTTCGGCCGTTCGCCCCATCTGTACTCGCGGAAAAACGATCCGAATGGTTCGATCTGCCCACTCCATCCCCCTACATGCTGCTGGTTTGTCCCATCAACCCGAACATTCAAGCAGATTTACCAGGCGAATACCCGACGTTCTCACTCAAGGAGAAACTCTATACCCGGCGATCCGATCTGCCCGCCATCACGCATATCGACTTTTCGGCACGTCTCCAAACCGTCCACGCGGAAACCAATCCCCGGTACCATCAACTCATCAAGGCATTCGAAAAACAAACCGGCGTGCCTGTGCTCGTAAATACCAGTTTCAATGTGCGTGGGGAGCCGATCGTTTGTACACCGGAGGACGCATACCTCTGTTTTATGCGCACCGAAATGGACAAGTTGGTGATCGGTAATCACTATTTCATCAAGACAGAACAGCCGGAATGGTCTGAAAAACAGGAGTGGATGGAGGAATTCCCTCTGGATTAGTCAACTTTTATGTGACACACGGGGTGATGGGATAAACGACGCTTCTCATGAATCAAGGGTTCATGAACATGAAGATCTTCTTTTCATGCTTATCAACCGAACTTCGGATCTTGATCCCATTCTTTCGATTGTAATTGTACAGAACATTTCTGTACCCGATAAGTTGCTGTGATGAGGAAAAGCCCAGCTGAATCGCCGGTCCTTCCGGTTTTAATCCCTCCAAAGCATCGTAAAGTTTTGCGTACTTGCTACTTAGCCGTCTTCTTCTTGCCACCTTCGATCGGGGCACCATTTGAATTTTCATAGCTATGTTTNTTCTTAAGGTTTGATTCACTTAATATAAAACTTTTTATTATTGATTATCAAATAATTATTTATTGATACTTTATTTGTGATGTTCGTACTTGATAAATCTGCTTTTGTTTCGGGTTGATAGGAGAACTCTTTGATTGGAAATCTCTCTGATACCGCGCGATTTGGTGGCACGTATGCAGGCGTCTNTATCGAATATGGGTCTGAGCAAAATGAGGAAATCNTNAACCNAGGGAACCCTAGAAAGAAATGAGAAGTGAATGATATACCGGGTTACAAAACACCCGTCGGGTGCATCCCCCTTGTGTATCCCCCTNGTGTGTCTCTCGAGTGTGCACTTTAACGAAAACTCGCTACGTATGAGTGGACCAAAATAGCCACCAAAATGTGGGGAGGGTAAGCTTACATAATTTACTGAATTTCTAGTGTAACCTTCTTGCCCAAAGCTTTTGCATACTTCGTCAATGTAGAAAGCTTGATATCCTCAGCATGATTCTCCATCCTCGAGATCACCGATTTGGTAGTATTCAACTTTTCAGCCACATCCGCTTGTGTGGCTCCCATCTGTTCACGAGCCTGACGAAGTATTACTCCGATTTTAAAATTCAGATATCCTTCCTCGAAGTTCTCGGCAAACTCCGGGCTCTCAGCTTTCTTCTGATTGTCCTTTCCTCCTATAATTATCTCGTTTTCGCTCTTGGGTCACTTTATCAAAAGAAAGAAGGTTTGTTTCCTAAATACCTGCCTAGAACAATCGGTCTCAGGAAACCCTCGGGCAAATTCGGGTAGATTCCCAGACAGTTTCTCATAACGGCTACTATCTTTTTAGTATGCATATAGAAACACAGATGATACCCTAAGACTAAATTTTATCGAATTCCTCTGGCTCCTTATCCGGCACTTTTTCCAACAACCCTTCAAAGATTTCAAGATCACCCCTTCGAGCTCTTTCCTTTAAATAGTCTATGGTTAAAAGGGTAGATACCTTCTCACTGACCGCAAGAGTAATGAATTGATTCATTGAAACACCTTCCTTGTCTGCCATTTCTTTCAGGTGCTTATGAAGAGATTCGGGAAGTCGTACGCTTAATGTACTCATATCAGATCACCTCTATTATTTTTAAAAATTCTTGTGCTGTGACAACCTGGATTCCAAATTGGTTAACTCCAGAGAAATCACGGATGTTGTACGTAACAATGTATTGGCAATTAGCCCTTACAGTCAGATCCAAAATCATGTCGTCTTTGGGATCGTTCAGGATGGGGCGCCACAGAAAGTAAACTTCATGTAAATTGGCAATACTGCATAAATAATCCAGAATTTGTCCAATTTCTTTTTCATTAAAGTTCAGTGTCGGTTGTTTTCTGAGTAATACCTCTTGGTATTCTAAAACAAGAGGCACAGATAGATTGATTTCAAATTTTTCTGAATTTATATGTTGCAAGAGCTTATAAGAGGCCCCTCGTTTTGATCGAAGTCCGGCATAAAGCACATTGGTATCTAGAATAATTTGGATCGGTTTCATCGACGGTAGTATATATAATACCAAAATTAATTGCAAAGAAAGTGATAATACTTGCTGAACAAAGACCATCAGGAACTGGTTATGACCTACTCCCCCAAAAGTTGGCTAATCGTAGGTAGAGAAAAACCTTTACTCTCAAGCGGCCCAGTTTTTTGGAAGGAGGCCGTATTTTCTCACCATGGATTTTCCAGATCCTCCCGCTGATACGTATGCTTTCTTTTTACATACATAGAGTCAGATGGAACTTTGCGAAGCCGTAGCGGATCATTACCAAATAAGCGAAACGCGATCGCGAGTGGGGTGAGAAACAAAAAATAGATGAGTGACAAAAGTACACGCGAATTAAACCAGCCCAGGCCTTTAGCCAACCCAAACCAACCATAGAGAACCAACTCTCCAAACGGTTTGATGAACACAAACCCCACACCCAGTACGGTTGCGATAAGCACTAGGATTTCGGAGTCGAACAGATAGGCCAACACCAAAAACCCGGCAACGATCACCAGTTTGGCTTTTGTTTTATCCAGTTCGTTGAGTGGTTTTTGCACCTTGTGTCCTTGTTGTTTGTTTTGTTCGGGTTGATTGGATTCGGGTTGTTTCACCCCATGTGCTTTACCGTTCGTTGCCTTTCTTTAGCGTTCTTTAAAACAGCGTGTAGATGAATGGTGCGATCGATGAACCACCTCCAATCACAATCAGCACGCCAAACAGAAGCAAAATAAACACCATGGGAATCAGCCAAAACTTTTTCCGTGCCATCAAAAACTGAACCAAATCTTTCAGAAAATCCATATTGAGTGAATTTGAATGTGTTTAAAAACGTGCTGTGACAGTATGGTAATCCTGCGATCCCATTTCGGTATTTGCAATCGGAATATACCACTCGGAAGGCTATTAAAAAATGCTCCGACTGTGGGACTGCGCACATCGCCCTTCGCGTCCCATCACTCCAAAAACGAAAGCACTTGCTGCCGCCACGCCCTTGCTCCCGGAAACCGCGGATCCAGTTCCAGCACCCGCTCCGCCAGCTCCAGCGCTTTCGGAAAGTCCCGCTTCAGCCCATATGCGCCGGACAGATTAAAAATCGCCTGCGTATCGTTCGGCTTGAGGGCCAGCGACTCCTCCAGCAGACGGATTCCCTCGTCCAACTCCCCGCGATCCACATAGATCGCCCCCAGCATCTTGGTGGTAAACGCCTCCTCCGGCTCGATTTCGTAGGCCTTCAGCAGAAGTGGAAACGCCGCATCAAAGTCGTTTTCATCCAAAAATACGCGAGCCGCAAACAGGTACGGTGAATCGTTCCATGGCTGTTCCATGGCTGGTTCCGGATCAACCCGTAATACTCCAGAAGCGCATCATTCTTTCGCCCCACACTTTGGTAGTAACTTGCCAGATCTACCTTTGCCCGATCCCATGCCAGGTCCTCATGNACCATCACGAACGCCAGACTATCCGCACGGCTTACCGGTTCGTAGGTCATCCGGTAGCTTTGAACCTGCCGGTCGGTAAATGGCCACCCTTCCTTCAGCGTGCGAATGCGGTGCACTCCAATCTGCCGGTCGAATTCCGACAAAAACATGTTCCGGCGGTACACTTCCATGGGTTTGAGCCGCGCAGAATCCGCATCAAAACCAAGAAAATCGGCCCGCTGCATCGCTTCCACAAAACTTTTGCCCATTAAAAAATACCCTTCGTCGTTCGGATGAAGATGCTCCAACATCAACCCTTCCCCAATAATCCCATCCGAACTGGCCTCCCGCAACGTTTCCTCTACCGGCACATACACGGCGCCCATTTCTTCCGTGATCTCGCGAATCACCCCGTTAAACGCAGAAGGTGCCCGAAACTTCAGCAGATCCAGATCGCGTGCATATTGAAACAGCTCCAGCGCCCGCGCCGAATTGCCCAGTTCCAGCTCCATGACCGCTTCGTCATACACCGATTGGGCCGCCGGTAAATTTTCATGTTGCGCCGATACAAACGGTGGCTGATCCTTCTCGTTACTCGCCAGCGACCCGATCATCACCGGAATCCCACGATCGGAAAACCGCCGTACAATCGCCTTTAGATTGCTTTGGAACTGCCGCAACCCTTTCTCATAGATCTCGCCATTCAGCGGAATCGACTGCTCCCGCACAATCCGTGCCATCAGCGTAGCCCCCTCATCCTGCGCCGACCCGCCCCGCTCGTTCATCCACTTCACCACATTGGTCGCCACGTCGCGGGCCAGCAAAAACACCTTCAGGCGCTGCATGGCAAGATAGGTCCGCACAAACCCGGGTGCACTCCCTGCCGACTCGTTCGACCCGATCCCCAGCGCCCCGTAATACTCGTTATGCCCGCTGTAGATGAGGATCAGATCGGGATCCTGCGCCAACAACTCGCCCACCTGATCGTACAATGTGTACGTATTGATGGCCGACGTCGCCACGTTCACCACCTCCACATGCTTGCCGGGCATTGCATCCTCCATCGCCTCCCGAAACACCCTTGCAAACGCCGCATTNTACCCGTACGGATACGCTGCGGTGGTGGATCCCCCCATCACAAACACCCGAAACCCATTCTCCGGCTTCTCCTTCAGGAACAGGTCCGTCTGCGGGCTGGGCAACGTCCGCGTGTAGAAGAAAGTACCGTGCGGTAAAATTGCTATTCGGCGTCATATACTCCCGGTCGAACGCCTCAATCTCCCGAAACAGTGCCAAATCCCCCTTATAATCCGCCATCCGAAGCCCCACCTCCAGAAGCCCCAAAAACAGAAACGGCAGCAACACCGCAATCGCTGCAAACAACCGGTTCCGCGCCGGGTCTATACGAAGTCCCGCCTTCTCGATATACGCCTGAACCTCTTCGATATCCACCTTCAGCGCATCGGCGATCTGCTGCTCCGACTTGCGCGACACCTGTTCGCGAACAAATTTTTTCTGACGCTGCGTAAGACTCATGGATGGCGGTTTCTTATGATTCTGAGGCTGATTTTACCNNTTGAAATATCGCTTGTTCCAATCATTCCTGCAACCTGCGATTCCGGGAGCCAACCATTCACGGAGCACGTTTCAGAATTCGCTCATTTTCGATACATTCATTGGGTGCACGCTTTGGTTGCATATTTTTTTTCGGGTTGATGGGACTTGCCCCACGGCCCGGCGAACCACGTTGGCAAAGCCGGCAGAATGCTTGATCATACCAAGTCAAAAAATGGCAAAGCCGGCATTCAGCTGGCAAATTGCAACCAAGTAACAACTATACTGCAACCATAACCCAACGAAGTCGCAATGAATTTACAACCAATTCGCAACCAATTCACAACCTGATCACAACTAGTTCACAACCAACTCAATGCCCAATCGCTTTTTGAATGAAATGCCGATGAAAACAGATGTAGACAAGCAGGATTATTCCGATGAACCGGTGAAGCTTCCGATCAATGGCATCCTGGATCTGCATACGTTCCACCCATCGGACCTGGGCGATCTTATTCCGGATTATATCGAAGCATGCCTTGAAAAGGAGATCTATTCGCTGCGCATCATTCACGGGAAAGGACGCGGGGTACTCCGTCGATCGGTTCACGCCCTGCTCGATCGTCATCCTGCGGTAAGCGGCTATTCACTGGCCGGTGATAGAAGTAGTTGGGGCGCAACCCTTGTAACTCTTTCCCGCAAGCCCAATTCCGGTAGCAGACAGCCGGGTTAGCATCCGCATCAACCCGAAAAAAACTACACCCACACGAAGACAACACCCTCAACGAATCCAAATCCTATGAAATCTGCAATGAATTCGATAAAAATGCCTCACACTCTCGTATTAATGTTTGGCCTGATGGTCGTTGCGCTGGCCGTCACGTGGCTGGTGCCTTCCGGGTCGTTTGAACGCGAGGTGAATGAGTTTGGGCAGAATGTGGTAGTGCCGGGGACGTTTGAGCAGGCGGCCGAAAAGGAGTACCTGAACCCGCTGGCGCTGCTTACAGTGGTGCCGAGGGCGATGGCGGATGCGCAGGGGATTATCTTTTTTGTGCTCATTATTGGCGGGGCGATTCGGGTGATTCGCGATACAGGGGCAATTGATGCGTTTCTGGGCGGGCTGATTTCGCGGTTTGGGGAGCGGCCGAACCTCTTGCTGATGTCGATGATGTTTACGTTTGCGATGGCGTCGGCGACGATTGGGGTGGCGGAGGAGTATATTCCATTTGCAATTATTCTGGTGAGTTTGTGCCTGGCGCTTCGGCTGGACGCGATTACGGCGATCGGGACGCTGGTGGTGGGGTACGGGATCGGGTACGGAATTGCGTTTATGAACCCGTTTACGCTGGTGATTGCGCAGAATATCGCCGGGCTGCAGCCACTTTCGGGGTATGAGTTTCGGCTAGCGATTGCGCTCCCGTTTCTGGCGGTTGGGTTTCATCATGTGTGGCAGTACACACGGAAAATCCGGCGGGATCCGGCGGCAAGTTTGATGGCGGGCGTAGAGAGCGATGTGGAGCATACAGCGCTGGATGATGTCCCGGAGCTGACCTCGCGCCGCATCTACATTCTGGGCGTGACGGGCGCAGCACTTGCGGGCCTGATTATCGGGATTGCGCAGTTTGGCTGGTACCTTGTGGAGCTGGGCGCACTCTTTCTCGGTCTGGCGATTGTGATCGGGTTGATGTCGGGCGAGGGCTTGAACCGTACCGCGATCGTCTTTGGCAAGGGGGCGGCGGAGCTTACATCCACAGCACTTCTGATCGGGTTTGCACGGTCAATTGCGCTGATTTTGGAAGACGGGATGGTGCTGGATACGGTGGTGCAGGCCGCTGCCGCGCCAATTGCAGGGTTTGGAGCGGAAGTCGGAGCAGTGGGCATGCTATTCATCCAAAGCGCGCTCAACTTTTTTATTCCGTCGGGGAGCGGCCAGGCGTTTGTGGCGATGCCGCTGATGGCACCAATTGGCGATCTCGTAGGGATTTCGAGACAGATCGCCGTGCTCGCGTATCAGTTTGGGGACGGGTTGATGAACATGATCGTGCCAACAAACCCGGTGCTGATGGGAATTTTGGGGCTGGCAGGAATTCCGTATGCAAGGTGGTTTCGATTCATCGGGCCGCTGATGCTAAAACTACTGGTGCTTGCGGCGATTGTGCTGCTGATCGCTGTGTGGATTGGGTATCAGTGATTTGTAAGCGTGTTCAACTCTATACTTGTGTCGAATTTATTAATTTTATCGATCTCTTTACCTTTCTGTAGGAGTTCTTCTTCGATATCATAATCGTCCTGCAATCCGAGCCAAAATTTTGCACTGTTACCAAAATATTTAGAAAGCCTGAGTGCTGTGTCTGCTGTAATTCTGCGATTACCCTTGAGAATTTCACTAATTCTTGTTTGTGGAATAAATGTTTCCTTTGATAATCTATATGCTGATATCTCTAAAGGTATGAGGAACTCTTCATGTAGTATTTCACCGGGATGAATATTCTTTAATCTTTCCATGATTTTAATCTTTTTAATGATAATCAATTATTTCAACATCATATGAATTGTCATCTTTCCATATAAATATGATTCTCCACTGGGAATTCATTCAAATACCGACACCAATCTACGAACTCTCCGAACAACCTGTTTCAAATTCCTCAATCTCATTCAAAAACTCCAACGCTTTCGTTGTTTTTGCTCCAGTGAGAAATCCAATCGTGTTTCTCACCCACGCTATATGTATGTTTTTATAGGAAAGTTTATGAAACAACCACAACACAGGAACGATCAAAAGAACGTTCACGACCACGTATCGTACCACAAACTCCGATTCCAAATACGCATACAAATCAACCCCGAGAAATAGGTCAAATGCTACCATAGGATATGCCCACCAGACCGGCGCCGAAAGAAAAACCAATTTCACGAATAAAAGTTCATGTGAGTTCACCAATTCAATCTTTTTCCGGATCTCTACAATGGGTTTCGAGTAATCGATTTGTCGTAACAATACAACCTGCCCGATACTACCTATAAGTGCCACCAGGGCAACCATATGAACAATAACACCACTGATGACCAGATGCGTTTTCCCCCAATTCTCCGCAATATTCCACCCAATCATCAGTGCCATCAAACTAAAAACCACAACTTCGGCGATTCTGTACCTGAGAATTTTCTTCGTGCTACCCTGAGACTTTTTGAGATTCAACCCATCCATCGACGTTGTATGCAAACGCAGCGTTTGGTCTAATTTTTGATCGTAAGCGTCCAGTATTTTCCGTAATTCAATAGCTTCCATCACAGTTGTTCTTTTTGAAATTCTTGTTGTAAGATTCGTTTCAGTCGATTGATTTTCGTGCCCACATTCGTTTCGGTAATTCCCAAAATGTCCGCGATCTCAGCGTACGGTCTTTCTTCCAAGTACAGCAACATCAGCGCCTTATTCAATTCATTCAAATTATCGATGAATTTTCGTAACAGCGCAATATTTCGATCCATCTCTGCTACGTCTTCCTCTTCATCAACGATACTAGGAATCGAGTCTTCGCTATAATCATCCCTCCTGAACGCCCATTTTTTCTCTTTCCGATAAAAGGATATGGCAACGTTGAGGGCAATTCGATACATCCAGGTAGAAAACGTGTACTCACGATTGTATGTGTCGAATGCGTTCCAAAGCTGAATGATGATCTCTTGCTCTACATCTTTTCTGTCCTCCCTATTCTGACAATACGTATTCACAATTTTATAGATCATCCTCTTGTGCTCATCGATGGCAGCAATGAATTCGTCTTTTTTGTTGGCCTTTCCTTGGGACATATCAAGCGTTTGCAATGTTTCTGCGGACGAAACTTTCACGTTCACCTTATGATTCGCAGAAATTTTGAAAAATCACACTTTGCCAGCACTTTTTTTATGTCCCTCCCTAAAATTTAGGAGCACCCCTAAAAAATCCCTCCTCCAGCAGTAGCATTTCACCACAAAGTTGCTTTTTTTATAGAAGGATGTAATTGGACTTGTAACCTTACCAGCACCCACGCCCATGCTCCCGCGAATTAAAAAATCCCTTCAATTCCACGCAGCCATCGGCCTCATCGTCGTCGGNATCCTGCACCTCGTTCTGCCGGACATGTTCATCCCCATGATCCCGCCCTACCTCCCCTTCCCCGAATTNCTCAACGCCGTCGCAGGAATCACCGAAATCGTCCTCGGCATCGGCCTGCTCTCCAAACGNCACGGCAAAAGCGCCGCCTACGCACTCATCCTTATGTTCTTCGCCTTCATCCCNGCCCATCTTTACCANATNCAAATGGATGGATGCGTATCCGATCTCATCTGCATTCCCCGCTGGGCCGCCGAGCTTCGCCTCTACATTGGCCAACCCATTCTCGTACTCATCGCGTTTTGGTTTACTCGGGGTGATGGGTAACGCATCACGGCCAAACATAGCACCACGGGCAACACAAGTAGCAGAGCCTGCTGTACCAAAACAAGTAGCAGAGTCTGCTCCAGCGCAAGTCCCGACACCTGCACCTGCACGAGCGCCAGCCAGGAACTACCATCTCTACCCATTGCAGGCCGCACCACCCTCCCTTTCCTTCGCATCTAACGTCTAATCATTCTCGCATGCCTGGCCATCCCAATCGGAGCCGAGCAAGCATCCGCATCAACCCGAAACCAAACACAAACGCACACAAAAGCGATGCATAAACAAACCGGGACGATTTTTCAGCTGACGGGTAGTTTGCTTCTGGTTGGAGGTGGCGCAGAGGAGGATGCGATTGCAGAGGCGCTTCAAACGACGGATTGCGTGTTTCTGAAAGAGGGGAATCAACACGATTATCTGGATACGTGGCTGGATACGCCTTTGAAGCAGGAGATCCGGAGCGTAGGATGGTGGTTTCGGAGGGATGGAATTTGATTGGCGGTCTCTACAAGCCTTCGTGCCTGATGGATCCGGATCAAATCTTGTCTGGAGGGACAGGATTTGGCTTTGATGGTTCGTATGTTGCGATGGATCTTCAGAACGATGTTATGATGCCCGGTCGCGGGTATTGGGTGTATGCGATGGAGAGCGGAGTTATTGGAGTCCGCACTTTACACTCACCGGAAAATGCAGTACGTTCGTATTGATTTTCGATGGCTGTTTGCATCGGATGATGCTCGGAGGGGGAACTGAGCCTGGGGGGGGTAAGGTGAGGAAGGGGTGAGCCGGGGGGAACTGAACTCGGGGATGCTCGGGTCGAGACTGAGGCTGGGGGAGGCAATGGTGAGCCGAGGGGAGGTAGTAGGCCGGCAGAGTATCAGCACGGAAAAGTATTACCCAAACATCTAGTGGCGGTGTGATGGAGATCACTTCGCCTCCTTAAATAGAAATAAAAAACGACCTGAACCTATGTCGTACCGATGGGTGTTCGCGGATAATCCAAGTGATGATCTGCTGAAAACATTGCAAAGCGACCTTAATGTCCCAAGAAATATTGCGCGGCTTCTTTCGTTGCGCGGTGTGGACAATTTCGAAAAAGCCAGGAGCTTTTTTCGCCCCGACCTGTCACTGCTCCACGACCCATTCCTGATGCAGGATATGGAACCTGCTTCTGCAAGGCTCTGCCAGGCGATCCGAAACCACGAAACCGTCGTGATCTATGGGGATTATGATGTAGACGGAACCACGGCAACCGCCCTGATGTACCTTTTTCTCAAGCGATTCGGCCTGGAACCGCACTA
>JGI10211J34971_10003422_pt1 | contig 12711 bp, 10 predicted proteins | sample Etolagsediment_FD_34971 | JGI IMG/M metagenome (IMG submission 34971) | reverse complement strand
CGAGCGGAAGTTACGGCATCGGCGCCGGAGGGTATCGTTGGCGGTTTCCGGAACCCGGTTTCCTGCTGCAGGTCGCCTTCGATTGTGATCCGTCGCGCGCGCAGGAGCTCACCGATCGCGCCTTCGCGATCATCGAAGACCTCCGCTCTCACGCTCCGGAAGCGACCTATCTGGAGCGCGTCAAGGCGCAGCAGCGGCAACAGTTTGACCAGAACCTGCGGGAAAACGCGTACTGGGCAAGCGCGCTCGATTTTTCGATTCGACACGGACGGGATCTGTCCGACATCCTGCGCTATCCCGAACTGATCGATGCGCTTACGCCCGAAGATATCCGTACCGTCGCGCAGCGGTACCTCTCCGACGATTCATATATCATCGTGACGCTGGTACCCGAGTCGCCATAACAGCAGGAATTCTCGAAGTGACGAGTTTGGCGCATATCCTGCGGAGTTTCGACAGCGATTCAGTAAATCTCGGCCAGGTATTCGGCGATGTCCACGCCAAGAATGGTGAGAATATCGAGAGTATTCAGGAAGAGTTCGGCATGAATCTGCCACTGTTCGTTTCGGCGGGAGAGAAGATCGAGTTCGACCTCATCCACCTTCAACTGGGTAGAAGCGCCCGCCTGCAGAAGCGTCGTCTCATTCGCGACGCGCTCCTCTTCGTACGCCACGTCGAATACCAGAAGCTCCTGCCGTTCACGGAGAATCGAGCGGGTCAGAAGAAGCGTCTGCAGCTGGTTGCGCACCAGTCGGAGCGTATCTTCCATCTGAATCTCCGACCGGCGTACGCCAAGATCGTCCGAACTTTCACGATACCCGCGCTCCTTCGAGCCCGAAAGGGGGATGGAAAGATTCAGTGCGACTACCGCCTGCACCCCCGCTCCGTCGGCGAAATAGTCGGAGAGCGATGCCGCAAAATCGTTCTCGTTGCTGCGGGAATCGGGATAGACCGGCTCCGCGGTCACGACAACCGAGAATTGCGGCCGATCGGTGAGCTCGTTGAACAGACCCAGAAGTTGCGCCTGTTCGAGAGCGTACCCGCTGAGAACCAGCTGCGGGTTGTTCTCCCGAAGCGACTCGGGGTCCGCCTGCGTTTCTACGGCCGGGTCGGGTAACTGATCGTCCAGAATTGTCCCGGTATCAAAACGATCCTCCCCCAGTGCGCGGGCCAGCTCCTGCTGTACCTGGACCAGCGCAAGTTGCGTATTCAGCAGCGCTTCCCGGCGCGCATTGAGGGTAATCCGTAACGCGAGCAGCGTGTTGTCGGTTATCAGCCCCTGTTGCCGGCTGATCTGTGCGTCGTCGATCTGCCGCGTAAGAACCGATGTCGTCGTTTCCAGGACATCGAGAGTCCGCCGGAGCGTCGCCGCCTGGGTGAAGAGTCCCAGCGCGGCCCGGACGCGGGCATTTCGCTGAATCCGGCTGTTCTCATCGGCAAAAAGATATCCGAGCTCGGCGTTCCTCCGTGTTCCCCGGTAGACCGACGTGTCGATGAACCGGCCGTTTACCAGAAACGGCTGCGCGTAGGTCAGCGATACCGAGGGTACCTGTTCAATCGTCTGCGCATCGCCGCGGCCGATCGTCAGCGTATTGCCCGCCTCTGCCGAGAGGACGCCGCTGGTCGGGAGGTACTGTGTCACCGAGAGCGCCGCGCCGACGCTGTGGTTCACCAGGTCCTGGCTCGTTGACCCGGTCGGGACCCGCACCGACGACAGTGAATACGGGGTAACGTCCAGGGTGATATCCGGCAGCGCTCCGGCGAGGGTACTCTGATACTCATTCAGAGCCGCCCGCGCGCTCATGTCCGAACGCATTACCTCCGGGTCGGAGGTCACGATTTTCCGGGCTACATCGAGGACGCTCAGCGTTGACTGGGCTGCTGCGCTGCCCGCGATTACCGCCGCCATGGTCAGAAGATTGATCAATCGTTTCATTGTGCGGCCCTCTGCTGTAAACGTTCAGCGCGTTTCGCCCGGTGACCACTCCGGCGCGCTTCGCGGCGGGCGTCCCGGCGGGCGGTATCATAAAAAACCCCGTAGATGCTGGGTACAATTACCAGGGTCGTTACCGTGGAAAAAATCAGCCCGAAGATGATCGTGCTCGCCATCGGCCCCCAAACCACCGATGCGCCGCCCAGGCCGATCGCGGTTGGTACGAGACCCGCTATCGTCGTTATTGACGTAAGAATTATCGGACGCAACCGCGTTACCGCCGCATCGACGATCGCTTCCCCCACACTCAACCCTTCCGCCCGGCGCTCGTTCGCGAAGGTCACCAGTACGATCGTGTCGTTCACCGCAATGCCGGCAAGCGCAACCGTCGCATAAATGACGATCGTCGAGAGGGGCGTTCCGGAGACGAGAAGATAGAGGATGACCCCCACAAAGGCGAACGGAACGGTCAGCAGGATCAGCACCGGTTGCGAATACGAGTTGAACTGCGTTGCGAGTACCAGGTAGATGAGGAATATTCCGATCACGAATACCCGCAGAATCGCGAAGAGCGTATCGGCTATCTCGGCGAACTCTCCCCCGACCGATAGAACCATACCGGGGTAGCGGCTCTGAAACGTGTTCTCGAACGACTCAGCAATCGCCGCGTTGATCGCCGGGACGTTCTGCTCCGAGTACGCCTCGGCGGTGATCGTCACCTCGCGCTTTCCGTCGATACGACGAACGGAAGAAATTGCGCTCCCCTCCTCTATCGTGGCGATCGAACTGAATGAAACCAGTCTCCCGTCGGGTGTGGGAATCTTCAGTTGCAGAAGCGAATCGATTCCGATCCGCTCGTTTCCGCCGTAGCGCAGCACGACACCCGTCTCCTCGTTATCGGTGAATATCGTCCCGGCGGTAACTCCGTCAAAAATGCCGCGGATAAAAAGTCCTACCGCTTGAGAGCTGAGTCCGTACTCGGCGGCACGGCCTTCCTGTACCCTGATCTGGAGCTCCGGCGTACCGGCATCGAGATTGTCGTCGATATTGAACAGTTCAGGGTACCCGAGCAGTTGTGCCTTGATTGCATCCGCGACAACGCCGAGCTCGTCGTAATTATCTCCGAAGAGGCGATAGACCACGGGCGGGTCGGTCGGAGGGCCGCTTTGCTGTTTCCGGAACTGAACCGCCTCGGCACCGGGGATATCGCGCGTCCGGTCTTCAACCGCAGCCATGATCTCGGTTATGGAGCGCTCCCGACCCTGATTCTTCTCCGCCAGGTCCACCACGATCTGGGCAACATTCGTCCGCCGTACGTTTTCGGTATCGCCACCGGCAAATCCCACGAACGCGTTCACCGCCACAATACCGGTCTCGGTGACTAACGGTACGATCCGCTCTTCATAACGGGCGACAAACTCGTCCGTTTTTTCAATCGGCGTGCCGGGCGGCATCTCGATATCGATGTAAAAAACGGTATAGTCCTCGGCACTGAACAGATCCTGCTGAATGGAGCTGATCCGTCCGAATACGAGGATCATCATCAGAAACGCGGCGATACCGACCCAGCCGCGCCGGCGGTAGAGCACGTGCAGCACGCGCCGAAACCCGTTCTGGAGTGCGGTGATCCACCGTCGCGGGGTGGGTAGTTTCTCCCCTCCCGGCCAGTCTGCGTAGTGGCTGGGCAAAAATACCGCCGCCTCAAAGGTCGAAGCGACGAGCGCGATGCTAACGGTAAGCGGTACCACCCGCAGGAACTTCCCGATCAAGCCGGGTAAAAAGGTCAGCGGGAGAAAGGCCGCAACGGTTGTCAGGGTCGCGGCAATCACCGGAACCACCACCTGATCGACGCCCTTGATCGCCGCGTCGTGCCGGCTCATCCCCTGCTCCTGCTGCAACCGGAAGCTGTTTTCCACAATGACAATCGCGTGGTCGACGATAAGACCAAGAACCAGAACGAGACCAAAAAGTGTGTTCGAGTTGAGTGTCTCGCCAAACGCTTCCAGGACGATGAAGGTAAGCGCAAAGGTGAGCGGAATGCCCACCGCGGTCATGATGGCATTTCGCAGCCCGACAAAAATCAGCAGAATAACCACCAGCAGCGCCAGCCCGATCAGCGCGTTTGACACCAGCACGTTGATGCTGTCCCGGATCTGGATCGTCGAGTCGTTGAAGAAATCCGCTTCAATCCCCGCCGGGAGCGGAAACTCGGCAACCAGCGCGCGAACGTCGTCGTTGATATCGATGGAGCTGCCGCCGGGTACCTTCGTCACCTGCAGACTGATCGCCTGCCGGCCGTTGTACCGCGCCGCCGTACCTTCCAGGTCGTACCCGTCGGTAACCGTCGCTACATCACCAACGGTGACGACCTGGCCCTGGCCGCGTCTGATGACGATATCGCGGAAACTCTGCGCGTCTTCGAGCAGGCCGACCGTACGTAACAGGAATTCCCGCGACGACGTTTCCAGCGTTCCCCCCGGAATCGTCGTATTCTGTGCCCGCACGGCGCCAAGAACCTCGTTCAGCGAAATACCGAGCGCGTCCAGGTATTGACGGTTCAGTTCAATGGTGATCTGCCGGTCACGCGCTCCGATCCGGTTGATACCGGATACGTCCTGAATGGTACGAAGTCGATCGGAAAGGTCCGCGGCGGTCCGGTTCAACAGCCCGTATTCCACGTTTCCATAGAGGACCACTTCCAGAACGGGGAGAAAATCGTTCGTAGAAAAATCGTCGACCGTTCCCTGCAGCGTCCCGTCGGGAAGCTCGATATTCGTAAAACGGTTCTGCACCTCCTGGAAGAGGTTATCGAACTGGTCGTCGGTGATTCCCTGATCAAACTGCAGCGTCACAACCGACAATCCTTCCGAGGTGACCGACTGAACTTCATCGAGATTTTCGATACCCGTCATCTCGCTTTCGATCTTCACGGTAACGCTTTGCTCAATATCCTCGGCGCTCGCTCCCGGATACGGGACAACGATATTGACGAAGTAAAACGGAATCTCCGAAAACTGCTCCCTCGGGAGGCGGGATACGCTGAAAAATCCCGCGATAAGAATAAGGACCATTACGATGTTGAGCAGAACGGGGTTTTTGACCGAAAACGAACCCAGGCTCACAGAACATCTCCCGTCCGACCGACAACCGTCGCCTCGATCGGTGATCCATCGCCGAGTGCCGTCAGTGCGGTGACTACAATTACTTCGCCGGCCCTGATTCCGGAAAGTACCTGAACCCGGTCACCCAGCATTTCGCCGAGCACGACGTTCCGCCGCTCTACTACCTCTCCATTCGCGACAAACAGGTACGCCTCGCCGCCGATCGTCCGTATGGCGGAACCGGGAACGATCAGGATATCCGAGTCACTCCCGGTATCGATGGTAACCGATGCGCTGATACCGCTTCGGGCATTCTCTCCACACGTATTCTCCCAGACGATGACGGCGGTAAAACTCCCGGTCCGGTCGTCCGAGCCGGCGGCGATCGATTCAACCCTCGCAGGAATACCTGTCTGACCGCACGCGGGAATGTCCACCCGTGCAGGCGCTCCGGCCTGCAGGAAACGCAATTCCTGTTCGCCCACACCCACATCCATCCGCAACGAACTCAGGTCGACAATCCTGGCTACCGGTACGCCGGGTTGCAGAAAATTTCCGACGGTAATCCCTGAACCGCGGGAAGCGACGTATCCGGATATCGGCGCGCGTACGGTACGGTCGCGGTAGCTTTTGCGGGCGGCCTGCAAGCGCGCTTCGGCACCGCTTGCACCACTCCGTGCCCGGGTCAGCTCCGCCTGCGACGCGCTTCCCGCTTCGTAGCGCTTCTGGGTTGCCCCCAGGTCCAGTTGTGCCGACTCGTAGGCGGCCGTGGCTTCTTCCAGACTCAGCCGTGCAATCGAATCATCGACGGCCGCCAGCGGCCTTCCCGCTTCCACGAATTCTCCCAGATCAAAATCGGTTGCGATGATTATTCCCTGCGTTTCCGAGACGACCGTCGCCTCGTTTATTCCGCGAACGGTTCCCGATCCTTCAATCTGCTGCAGAATACTCCCGGAACTGACTATGAGCGCCTCAACGGCGAGCTTCGGCGGGGCCGCGGTTACTTCGTCTACTACGTACGCGCCACTGGCGGAACTGGTCCCCTCCGGGCGTCCGGAGCAACCGGCAAGCAGCAGAAATGTTACCAGAATCGAAATTCCGTATAATCTGGATGTCATTATTTTCTCCCGAAACAGAAAGTACACACGACGCTCATCGAGAGCAACCGTTTTTTCTGAACCGGTGATATACTTTCGGTTAAAAGAGGAGAAAAGTATGCAGTGTGAATGGTCCGACGGCAGTACCTGGAACGTAACCGACGCCGCAACTCTGGAATCACGGATTCGCGGGACAGGAATCGATGAACACGTCATCCTCTCCGACGACCGGATGTTTATGCAATATGCCCACGGCTCTACCTCGGGTGAGTTGCAGTACGGTGACGGAGACCGCCTGTTCAGCTGCACCGAAGCACTCCCGATTGATCGCGTGGCGGGATTATTCGCTGCGTTCTACCGGCACGACGAATCATGGCGATCGGCGGTACCCTGGTCACCAATGGAAGGTTCCCCGGGGAGTCCCGGTGCCGAGGAAGGTATCGGCAATACGCACCGCGCCGGGTCGTCCAACCGATCCAGGAGCTTCGTCGAAACCATCACCGACGACGCGGCCGCGATGCTCAAGCGGAAAGCGGGGAATCTTGTCAGAAGGGGAATCCGTAAGTTCCTCGGGTAGGTCGCGTTCAGGCAGCCGGTTCGCGCGGCGTTACCGCTTTTCGAAGGTCGCCGCCTTCACAACCATGAGCTCATAGATATTCCCGAACGCGTTCGCCCGGTTCGGCGTAAGGCTCGCTTTAATGTCGGTTTCACGGGCGAACCGCTCCACAAGTTCCCGTGAGCCGGAAACGATTTCGGCCGGCCGGAGACCGCTGAGTGCCTCCACCAGGATGGCAAGATACCCGCGAACGACGTGTGACTCGCTCTCTCCCCGATAGACGACCGTTCCATCATCCGTGAGCTCGGCGGCTACGTAGACATTCGAGATACACCCGTATACGTAGTTGTCGTCGGTTCGTTCGCCGTCGTTCAGCGGCGTAAGGTCGTTCCCCAGATCGGTGAGCATCCGGTACATCTCGAGGTTGTCGATCTCCCGGAGGCCGATCATCTCCTCTGCGGTTTCGTTCAGAAACCCGGATACGTCGTCGAGGCTTTTCATCCGGGTTTCCCCACACGGTAGGTCGTCGACCCGTCGGGCGCGTCAAGCAGTTCGATTCCCGCTTCCGAGAGCGCGTCACGGATCATGTCGGCCGTCTGAAAATCGCGCTGCGAACGCGCGTTCCGGCGTATATCGATCACGATCTTCATCGCCGCATCGAGTTTTTCCGTACCCCCCCCGCTCACCTTCCCGGTTGCCGGCGGGATAAGTCCCAGTACGTCACGCACGAAAAAGCGGAACGTTCGCGCGGCGTGGTCCAGAGATTCACCGGCCGCGATCGCTTCAGGGAAGAGTTTTGCCATCTCGAAGAGGACGGCAATTGTGCGCGGCGTGTGGAAATCGTCACTCATCGCCTCCCAGCACTGCCGCGTGAGGTCGGACGGTTCGTCGCCCGGCTCGATCGCCGACCCGGTGTCGCCGCGTCGATTCAGGTATGCTTCAACGGCAGCCAGCGTCGTCATGAGTCGTGACAGGCCGCGCTCGGCCCCCTGAAGAGCCTCGTTGGAGAAATCGAGGGTGCTCCGATAGTGTGACTGGAGCACGAAAAACCGGATTACCATCGGATCCCAGGCGCGCTCGAGAGCCGGGTGGTCACCGGAAAAGACCTGCTCGAGTGTGATGAAATTCCCCAGGCTCCGTGCCATCTTCCGGCCGTTCACGGTAAGCATATTGCTGTGGATCCAGTAATTCGCCGGGTCTTTGCCGAACGCGCCGTGATTCTGTGCGATCTCCGCTTCGTGGTGAGGGAACTGCAGATCCAGCCCTCCTCCGTGAATATCGAACCGTTCGCCGAGGTACTTCGTACTCATCGTGGTGCACTCAAGGTGCCAGCCCGGAAACCCGTCGCTCCACGGACTCGGCCAGTGCATGATGTGTCCCGGTTCGGCGCGTTTCCAGAGAGCAAAATCCAGGGCGCTCTTTTTGTCTTCCGCTCCGACGGTAGACCTGGTATTGGCGCGAAGGTCTTCAAAAACCTTGCCCGACAGCGTGCCGTACGCCGAATCCCCGCGCGAAACGTACGATTCCAGATCAAAGTAGACCGACCCGTCTTTTTCATAGGCGAGGCCGGCGTCGATGATCTTCTTCACGACCTCGATCTGTTCGATAATGTGCCCGCTTGCACGCGGTTCCACACTCGGCGGCAGACAATTCATCTCCCGCATCCCGTCGTGGTACGAAAGCGTATAGCGCTGCACGACTTCCATCGGCTCGAGGCGTTCCAGACGGGCCCGTTTGCCGATCTTGTCCTCTCCCGCCTCGGCAAGTTCGTCTTCAAGGTGGCCGACGTCGGTGATGTTCCGTACGTACCGGACACGATAGCCGAGGGCGCGCAAATAGCGAAATACTATGTCGAACGCGACGGCCGTCCGTGCGTGTCCCAGGTGCGGGTCACTGTAGACGGTAGGCCCACAGACGTACATGCCGACGTGCGGCTCTTCTATGGGAACAAAGCGCTCTTTCGTGCGCGTAAGTGAGTTATAAAACGAGAGGGGATACAGATCGTATACGGGTTCCATGGGAAGTAACACTATTCACCGGCACCGCTTTGTCAAGTGCCCGGCTGCGGTACCCGAACGATGTGCGTCATCCCGGATTGTCGAACCAGTCCTCGTCAACCGAGCCGGCGCCAAAAAAGTTGATTCCGCTGATACTGTCCACAACCGGTTTGGCAAGATCCACAATCGTGAGCCGGTGTCCGGGACATCCGAGAGACGCACAGACCTGAATCGTATTTTCACCACCGGGCAGCCTGAATTCGATTCCCCTGCCGCACGTGCATCCCGGTACGTCGCAGTCGTAATCCACCATCAGGCTTTCGCCCGTCTCGGGTACGTACGCTTCGATGATGTGTCCTTCGTGCTCCCGGTCGGGGATAAAACTGTACAGCTTGACGTGGCTGCCCCAGAATGCATCAACAAAAATGTAGCCCTTGCTGTTTCCGATACGGACACCCATACGAATCGAGCTTTCACCGTGAATCCGGACGCTGTCGCTCATCAGTTTTGACCCGGCGGCACTTTCCAGATCCTCCACCACCAGAAACTCGTTCCCGTGGCGATTGACCAACTTCATTCCTTCCGGCATGTGCCGCAGAAATTCGACGGGGATTTCATTGTGAATCAGTTCCATTTTACGCTCCTTTCGGGCTCGTAGCGGGCTCGTTCCGGGACCAGTATAGAGTGTTCAGAATCTTTTATCAATTTCCTTCATCTTTCGCTTGCAAAGGTCGATTATACGGGTATATAGTGCTTTGGAATAGAAAAATGCCGGGGTCACACAATATGTAGCACCCCATATATGGAGTAGTTTGTGCGCTGTCCGCGTTGCAGTCAAACTGAAGACAAGGTAATAGAATCGAGAACTCTGGCCGACAGCCGGACGATTCGTCGCCGCCGGGAGTGTCTCGGATGCGGATATCGCTTCACGTCGTATGAACGCATCGAGGAAAAACCACTTATGGTCGTCAAACGGGCAAAAGGACGCCGTGAACCGTTCGATCGCAATAAAGTGGAACACGGAATCCAGCAGGCTCTGAGAAAGCGACCGATCGGCCAGCGACAGATTCAGAACATGTTGGACGAGCTTGAAGAGGAGGCACTGCGGGAAGGGATGGAATCCCACGAAATACCGTCACAGCGGCTTGGCGAGATGGTCCTTGAGCATCTGTACGATCTGGATCGGGTCGCCTACATCCGTTTTGCCTCGGTGTATCGAAACTACGAAGACGTTCAGGAATTCATGCGAGAGATTGAGCAGCTCTCACGTCGATAAAAAAAGAGCAGTACAGAAGGAACTGGGAGGGGAACTTTGTCCATCAGGTTGCGCTACGTCGTCAAGCGGGACGGCAGGCTGGAAATATACGATCAGCGAAAGATCGCCGAAGCGATACAGAGAACATTTACCGCGGTATACCCGGATCGGCAGCCGGAACCAATTACCGTCGACTTGCTCACCACACAGGTCGAGCAGAAAATTCACGAAATGATGAACGGCCGGCACGCCAACAGTGCGCCGGCGATTGAAGAGATCCAGGACCTGGTTGAGGACGTTCTCATGGAATCGGGTCAGACACGTGCGGCAAAAGCGTACATCATCTATCGTGCCCGTCACGAAGCAATCCGCGATACGCGGAAACTGATGCTCGACATTGACACGACGATGGATGGGTATCTATCCATGTCAGACTGGCGGGTAAACGAAAACGCCAACGTGAATTTCTCACTCGGCGGACTCATCCTTCACAATTCGGGCACCATCACCGCCAACTACTGGCTGAAAAACGTCTATACACCGGAAATCGCGGACGCGCATCGCAACGCCGATTTTCATATCCACGACCTTTCGATGTTTTCCGGTTACTGCGCCGGGTGGAGTCTTCGTCAACTCATTGAAGAGGGACTCGGCGGCGTACCGGATAAAATCACGTCCACTCCCGCGATGCACCTCTCGACGCTCATTCAGCAGATGGTCAACTTTCTGGGAATCATGCAGAACGAATGGGCCGGCGCGCAGGCGTTCAGTTCATTCGATACCTACCTCGCGCCCTTTGTCCGTGAGGACGGCCTCGATGCGTCACAAGTCAAGCAAGCGATCCAGAGCTTTATCTTCGGCGTCAATACCCCGTCACGGTGGGGAAGCCAGGCACCGTTTACCAACATCACGCTTGACTGGGTTGTACCTTCGGACTTGCGGGATCGCCCTGCGGTCGTGAGCGGGAAGCCGCTGGATTACACCTACGGCGACGTTCAGCCGGAAATGGATATGATCAACCGTGCGTTCCTGGAACTCATGATCCGCGGCGACGCGAACGGACGCGGTTTTCAATACCCGATCCCTACCTACAATATTACCCGTGATTTTGACTGGGAAAGCCCCAACTCGGAACTGCTCTTCGAGATGACGGCTAAGTACGGCACCCCCTATTTTCAGAATTTCATCAACAGCGACCTGGACCCCGGCGACGTGCGAAGCATGTGCTGCCGACTCCAGCTCGACAAGCGCGAGTTACGAAAACGGGGCGGAGGGCTCTTTGGCTCGGATGAGTTTACCGGCAGTATCGGGGTGGTAACGATCAATCTGCCCCGCATCGGATACCTGAGCCGGAGCAAACCGGAGTTTTTTCAGCGGCTCGACCATCTCATGGACCTGGCGGCGCAGTCGCTCCAGATGAAGCGGAAAGTAATTACACGGTTGCTGGAAGCGGGACTCTTCCCGTATACGCACCGGTATCTGCAGCACCTCGACAACCATTTCAACACGATCGGTATCGTTGGCATGAACGAGGCGATGCTCAACTTCTGGGGAAAAGATCTTCTGCACCCCGAATCGCAGGATTTTGCCCTTGAGGTACTGGAGCACATGCGCAACCGCATGGCCGACTATCAGGAGACTTCGGGTGATCTCTTCAACCTGGAGGCGACCCCTGCGGAAAGCACCAGCTATCGGCTGGCAAAACACGACAAGAAGCGATTCTCGGACATTATCGCGTCCGGCGAGGAAGAGCCGTACTATACGAACAGTACGCAACTCCCGGTAGGATTCACCGAGGATATTTTCGACGCGCTCGACCTGCAGGATGATCTGCAGACAAAATACACCGGAGGTACGGTGTTCCACGCCTTCCTGGGAGAAGCTGTGGACGACTGGACCGCCGTCCGGACGTTGGTCAGGACGATAGCCTCGAACTACCGGCTACCGTATTTCACCATCAGCCCGACCTTTTCCATCTGTCCCGTACACGGATACCTGAAAGGTGAACATCACACCTGTCCGATCTGCGCGGCCGAGGAAAAACACCGTCTGCAGGCAGAGTTGCGGGATCTCGAGCAACAAAAAGAAGCGCTGCTGGAAGCAGCAACCACGTAATGGAGGGGACATGACGCAAATCGCTGAGCTCGATCGACAGATCGACGAGAAGAAGAGACAACTGGAATCGGTTCACGGCAGGGACACCGAAATTTATACCCGGATCGTCGGCTATTATCGAAGTCTGAAAAACTGGAACAAAGGAAAAAAAGAGGAATTCAAGGAACGCCGAACCTACGAAGTAGAACGTTCACTCGCCGACGCCCCGGTACCGCAGGTGTTGCACGCCGTTGCCGCCGAAGCGAACCCGACCCCCGTCGCGGAAAACGGATCACCCGAAGGTGCGTCGACGTTTATCTTTTTCTACCGGAACACGTGCCCGAACTGCCCGGCGATGAAGCTGGCTCTCTCCGCCGCCCCGATCGACGGAAGCCACGTTGACGTGGATAGCGACGAAGGGTTTGAACTCGCCCGCCGATACGAAATCCTTTCAACGCCTCACGTCGTCTTTCTGAGTGATGCCGACGAAGAGGTCTGGCGCAGCGGCGACCCGATTCAGGTACGGGGAGTCTTTACCGCTGAAGAGCTGGCCGGGTAATACCGGGAGACTCGGACAATACCAGCGACGGCAGGGTACTTCACCCTGCCGTATCTATATGATCGATTCAATCGGCCTGCAAAAAACGACCCTGCTCGACTATCCCGGTAAAGTGGCGG
>JGI10211J34971_10003421_pt1 | contig 12712 bp, 14 predicted proteins | sample Etolagsediment_FD_34971 | JGI IMG/M metagenome (IMG submission 34971) | reverse complement strand
AGGAGGATTCGCATTTTTTAAATGAATATATTTCAACAAATAATGACATACACAATCAGATAAACGTCTAATCGGCGATGTAAAATGGGTGTATTCGGCTGCACCTACCAAATCGTGCGGTTTTACAGTGGATATATATTCGGCTTTTATTCCATTTACTATAATTTCATTCAATAATTCTTGTCCAGTTATATCGGGATAGACCGTATTCAACCAATCCTTTGCATTACAAATACGATATAATCCAGCTCCTTCGAAATTAATTTTTAAATATTCTCCTATAAATGTGTTTGCGAATATAGCATATTCTGCTATCATTTGTTTCATAGCGATTTCTGTTTTTGTATCTGAATATAAATACATTGTCTCACTATCGTATCGCGGAAATGAAATAGATACTTCATTTAATACAGTTCCTCTAGTTTTTTCACTTCGAATATCATACAATGCTTTGCTGATTCGCAATCCATTTTTTAATGTTTCGATTGTATCTACATCCTCACCTGCTTTTTTGTAACTTAGTGCGTTTTGCGTTTCAACCCGTATTTTTGTAAATAACAGTTTTATTCCACCCACAGGTTCGTATGTATTTTTATCAATTTCGGTTAATATTGTTATCGCTAACTTTATTTCTCCATATTGATTCACCATTAAACTTGCTTTTTCCATCGTTTCTTTTGGTATCATATGTATCGGTGGTTTGTTTGAAGGATATCTGGTAACTATTCGTTTTTCTACGTCCTCCCATAAACTCGATTGAATATTTATATATTCGGTTGGGTCTGCTATATGAATAGCTAAAAACATTTTTTCATTTTCCTCGTATATACTAAACGCATCATCAGCATCTTCGCAGCCAGCCGGGTCAATACTATATGTCTTGTGCATAGTCATATCTATGCGTTCGTTTACACTATATGTGTGAGGTATTGCGTTTGTTTGCAATAATATATTATCTTCATTTGAATCCCTCTTTACACCATATAGAGGTTCAACCAATTCATCATACTTATTATTATACGCGTTCATTAGTAGATAGATACATATATCTTTATATGTATCTTCAGATTTCATAATGATTATTCACTTCCACAATTGCTACCGTCTTCATTACACGGAACATTATGAGTCGTCCATGATTCGGGTATCGCATAAGCACATGTTTTTTCAATGCCTAGTTGATTCTCACCCATAACTAGGCGCATAAAGCCCAATTCACCCCAGTAACTTCCCCAGGAGTTGCGAATTATCCAATATTGTTTTCCAAGTTCTTGGTCATATCCCCATCCAACTACCGAAATAATATGATTTATCATTTTTAATTTGTGTGGTAAATCCAGTACACCGCCTTTATAATCCACTATCTCCTCGGCATTTATACCACAAGCTATAGGACCATTTTTATATATCTCTGCTTGCATATTATCACTGCCTTTTACTGCACCAAAACTCCCAATAGTCGCATTTGGATAGTGTGTTATCGGATTACATGTTCCCCCGTGCGAAGTAAATGTATCACATGTTCTACATATATTCGACGGCGTACATTCAAACTGCTTCTTCTCTTTACATGCTTCTTCTTTTGAATCTGAACTACATGCTTGGTATATCATGCAATCTTCATATGGGATAGAACCGTAATCGCGAATTGCCTTATATGTCGCTAAGTGGTCCCCTCCATTGCAACTTCCACCCATTTGACAATTCAATAAAAACTGGATACTCAAATTAATATCAGGCCAAGCAGCCTTTCTTGCGATTTTTATTCTATCGGACAACGCACTTATGCTCCCATGTGCCCAACAACTTCCACAATATACGGGAATATGCTGATTTAGATTCTTTGTTAAATAGTTAACTCCTTCTACATCGGACCAAGAAAAAGACTGAGGAAGTGATTCATTTACAAAATGAGTCGTTTGATATTCTTCTATGTCCAGTAATGGGACATATTCATTTTTTCGGGCTACAATTCCCAACAAGCTAGACAACAACAAAAAGACTTTGAACATTTATTATTATATACTATTATTTTTTAACTATTTGTTGATGTTATTATATTTTTTTTAGGTTTTGTAACTTCAATGTAATATTTACGCCTCTTCTCGAGAAATTCGGCATACTTTTCGGGGTCGGATTTCAACTTTTCCATGTATTTTTTTGCCTTTTTAGCCATTTTTTCAGGATTATTCTGTTGATACCTTTTCACATTTGCGAGATGTGACTGGTACATTTTTTCGGCGGGGCTAAGATTTTCCATAATAACAATCTAAACTAGTTGTAGTATATTGTTCAAACAATATTCTATCAATTTTATTTTATCTATTAATACTTCGGTATATTTGCCTTAAATTTGTCGTCTATTATCATAGCCGCACCAAAACCAAATAGCAAATGCAGTAAATTATATACTATAAAACTACTGATAAATGTTGTTATAAATACGATGAAAAATTTTGTATACTCTCCGATACCTTTACCTGGTATCAGGTTATTCATAAAAATGTAAATATCCGATTTATTTTTGTCGAGTTGTTTCGTTATTCCAATAGCTAATACCGCCGTAAACGCTGCTACCATCGCATTCAATATAAACGCATTTCGTATACGAGTTGCCTTGAATGTTTTGATTAATGGATACATTTATACATTATATGCATATTTATTTTGATATATTATCATGATTTCATTCCATTTGCTATGATATTATGAAAAATGTGCAACTTCAATTTATTATTCAATCGTTTACATACCTCGAGTCCTTTAAAACTATTACCTACATCGTCTAACGGAGGACTCCATATACAGATTCCCATTTGATTTGGTACAACTAATAGTATACAACCACTTACACCAGACTTAGCAGGTAAGCCTATTTCGAACGCAAATTGACCACTATAATCATACATTCCGCAGCTATACATTAATGTTAAACAGTCTGTTATTGATTCTAATGATGTTACTCGTTCATTTGTTGTCGGATTTATACCCCCATTTGCTAACGTCCCGCCGATTTGTGCTCCCGCCTCACTATTTATCGTGATTGAGCATTGTTGAAAATATAAATTCAATCCTTGACTTATATCATTGGGCGACATTATATCTGAATACGCACCATTTTCGCGCATATAATACGCCAATGATATATTTCTATCTGCATGATGCTGTTCCGATAAAAATACTGAATTGTCGAAACCCACTTTGTTTCCACCCGCAAATTCACTATATTTCGTTTTCAATATATTAAATCTATATGATGGTTCTTCGTTCTTTCCTATTTGCGATGCTACCATAATTGCTCCCGCATTTATCATTGGATTATGAGGCAACCCTTCCTTGTTTAGAATAAAGGCGTTAAATGCTTGACCAGATGGTTCAAATCCAACGCGTTTGTGTAATTCTTCCTTTCCCAATTCATCATGGGCTACACAATACGATAATGGTTTACTGCACGATTGTAAACAAAACATATCCATTGTGTCTCCTATATTATGTGTCTTACCGTCGACAAAACATATACTAATCCCAAACTTATTTGGACTTACATTTGCTAATTCCGGTATGTAATCTGCGACCTTTCCGCCATTTAAATCTTTCAGTTCGTTATAAATTTCGTCTATTATTTCAATTATATTGTCCATTATATACTATATAATTAAAAAATGTCTTTCTACGTATATCTTCTCGAATCGACCAATCATGCTACCTATATTGGCGCCACGGTCGACTTAAATCGTCGTCTTCGGCAACATAATAAAGAAATTACAGGCGGGGCACGAGCTACGGGTGCAAAAGTTGCGAAAGGCGAAATATGGTCTCGTCGTTGCTATGTTCAAGGGTTCCCCGATTGGAAAGCCGCGTTGCAATTTGAATGGGCTTGGAAATTTTACAGTCGGAAATTGTCTTCCTCTTTGTTTCCTATGGAACGTAGGAAACAAGCACTTGATACACTTCTCGCTCTTGAAAGACCGACTAGTAAGGCGATTTCCTATTCAGAATGGGGTGCACCACCTTCCGTCGTATGGGAAAATACAGATATCGAAGTATAATATTTATACTATTCGTGCATCACCCCAATACAAATGCTCCTCTTCATTTTCATCATGTTTTACACGCAATACCTTGCTCCCTAATAATACACCATTTATGTGAAGTAAACTATCACTCGATACATACATTATCGTCTCCCCGGGCTTTATTATTTCTCGTCCATTAATTGTATTCAATTCGGGTCTGGTTTTTACCGATAATCCTCCAGAAATTTGTCCAGATTTGTCTATTTTATCAATCACCATTCCTATATTTCCGATTTCTTTCGTTTGATTCGTTCGGTCTGTTATTTCAAATGATATATCAGCACCATATCTTCGATTTGTCTTTGATACATCTTCTTCGTCTTCCATATTATTTGCTTCCATGGTATGATTGTGCATCTGTTCGAATGTATACAAATAGCTTTGTCTACGCATTGTTGTAGCACTAAATTGGTTGAAGTAATATAAATTATTTTCTCTTCCTCCACCTCGGACATGATTCGAATCTTCAGCCACACGGCTTGCTACAAAATTTGGATACGTATCCGATTGTATCACCACATTCTGTCCATTATCGTGAGCAGTCGTTATATATTCGTCATCATACTGAACAGAATGCTCGTTGGTTCCAATTCCTATACACCTTCTACTTGGGTCTATAAATATAAATTGGGATGTATTATTTGAACTGTTTTGTCCCGAAACTAGTTGCGATGTTGTTCTGAATATTTTGTTCATTTGTGCCTCTTTCATTTGCAAATGCGTCTTATCGCCGCGCATAATTACTTTTACAATCACTGCATAATATATATCATTAATCTTGTGTGTTGATAATATCACTTGTCCGTGATATAAATCGTGATAATAATGGTGTATGTCCGACATTACATTTAACGTTATATTCGCAATATCTATATTTGCATTTTGTAACACGCAATCGCGTATATACTGCCCATTCCATTGAGGGTTTGTCCCCGAATAAACACACTGTAAGGTATCGTGTATATCAGGCGTACCATATTCCCATGTTGTTGTTTTCATAGCCACATGTGTTTCTGCTTCCGTTAATGTAAATTGTGCCGCCTTGGCGTTTGTTACAGCAGCAGACACAATTTGTGATGCATTATGAGCATCTATCTTCGCATTACGTTCTTTCGTTTTCGCATATGCATTGCTGGGGTCGTTCTCCAGTATTTGTCTCGCAAAATTATACAGTGCATTTTTTTCTTCCAATATTTTTACAGCATCATCTGCCTGTTTTGCAGCAATTTGGGTCGATTCTTCTATTATATTTATATACGCATTTGAATTCATTTCTTGGGTAATGCTTTTTAAAAATATTGTGTATTCGGGCGGAAATGTTTGCAGATTAGTCGTGTCTATCTTGGTATAATCACAAATATTTACTCCTGAAGATATCACTATCCATTTATTTTCCACAATCGGATCTTTGCGTAACAAATTAAAATATGCTTTTACGCCATGTGTCCACTGTCCTAGAGTAGCATAAACATGAGTGTTACCGTGTGCAGGCAATCTACGCGAAACATCTAATATTCGCGCCTCTAACAAATTTCCTATATTTGCTACTGATAATCCATCCATAGTTTCAGGTGATTTACTGTTACGAATTTCACGTATACTATGCCCGTCCAACAATTCATATTGTTTGCAAGAAAATAACATTCTAGCCCGTCTTACCATTTCTATATTCACACCTAATTCTATCACTTCACAATAACTCTTTGCGGTTTCCTTCGTATATCCATCATGTAATGTTGTTAATAATACGCTATTTATTGGATTTTCGTCTCCATCATTCATTTTTTCTTGGATATCGTCTACATAATCATCTAATAAACGACTCAAATTATATACATTGTTCACTGCCTCCTTGTATTCTTCTAAACTTTCGTATACCTCTTCGAGTGCGATTTTCGGAGTATTTGTTTTATTATTCGCTATATTGGGGGGTTTTGCAGGATTCTGACGTAACGTGGAATGTTTTGTCCCCATTTATTCGTAGTTGTATAGATTGTGCAAATACGAATATTCATTATTTATTAACGCAACATTTTCGATATAAAATTGATTTTAAAATTTATACCTTATTTATTTCATATTCCCAGACATTTACTATGTTGACTCGCTCCCAAACTTCTACACAGGCTTCGTCTCAAACATCCAACTATATCACACGTGCACACATGCGTCTTCAACAACCAGACAATACGACCTCGGGATATAATACACGTTCTCGCACTAATAACAATATTACTCTCGATGTAGACATTGATTTCGATGACGCTAGTGTAGAATGGAATCGAAATAAGCGTCGCATTGGACAAATGTATCAGTATGTTTGTGGACAAACTTGTCGTTCAGGTAATCCATGCAAAAGGCTTCCTGTTAATGGCGATGTTCGCTGTTCCTCACACAACGGTAAGTAAATTATTCATATCGTATATTATTTCACATATTGCCTGTTATTCTTGGTTGTTCCTGGCTATAGTCCGTTAAATAGTCTATTTTGTTACACACATAATTAAGTGGTTTTTTTACACTATCATACACAGATTCCACAAAATCTATATGTGAACCCATCTTCTTGCATTCTGATATTATGTCTCCGTCCAGTTTTATCGTTATTTTGTCTATCTTTTTATCCAACAAATCCACTCGTTCGTTTGTTTCACCTATCATTATAGTCAATGATTGTAATAGTTCTTTGATTGTATCCACATTTTTATTCAAATTGTCTATTTTTTCCTCCATATAACCATATATTACAAATATATGTGGTTATATTTACACATTTCGTTATCATTTAAATAGATTTAATACCATTGGATAATTCTCATATAACCTTCTTACCAAATACGGTAGGGTTTCGTTCAAATGTCCGTATGGTAAATATTTATATACTACTTTGTTTTCGTCACTCAACTTTTTAGATAATTTATCGCTCATTCCCATTAACTGAGCATATTCGACGTTTCCGTTTTTATCTAATGAATTGGATAAACGTATACTTTCTTCATTGTGGGTTGCGCATAGCAACTTATCACGCGTTTTACAATTATCTATAAAATGTCGTATTCCGTCGTTATAACTCGTATGAGTTTCATCAATTGTATCATATAATATATCATATTTATAATCCTGATTATAATAGGCTCCTCGCACTAGTTTACAACCTAACAAATAAGTTCGTTTTCGCATATCATGCTTTAATTCGTCCAATGCGTCCTTTCTATACATCTGATATGTTTTGTAGACATTTATATCGCATTTATTGTATCTACTTAACATTATATTTGATATGTCTGATATTTTATCTTGAATTATATAATCTTCCGCATCTATTAATACCTTTGAATTTTGTTTTATTGCCTTCTCTATTAATATATTTGCACATTTCAGTGCATAATCATACTCATTTTCTACATTTAATGAACTCAACTTAAGTGCGATGGTTGTGTTTTCATGATTCGAGATTAATCTATCCATTTCGATAAAATTCCTCTGGAAGTCATTTTTATTCTCATTCGCATAATCTAATATCGGTCTATAGTTTGAACTCTTTATTTTGTTGATAAATCTAGGTAATTGCTTCGGTAAACAGGTGAACCTATTTACAAATGGTATCATCATTTTAATTTATAACTTATTTGAAGATTGTAAATAATAGCAATAATAATGTGACCTGAACAATTAACCCAGATATGCCGTCGTGATACATGCTGTTGAATACACCCAATGGCTTATAATAATATTCCTCCAAGTGAGGGAACAATCCACTCCATTTCATTACAAAACCATACAACGCGCTTATTATAAAAGTTACGGTTAAATATTTCATGATGTATTTAACATTGCTTATGTTTTTTGGGAAGGGTGTTATCATGAAAATAAGGGGTAGTGTAGTTGCGACAACAAAACCGGCTATCAATGCGGCTGCTAATAATGTATGTTTCTCAAAATAAGGTGTTAAATATTTTACAAACGGCATTTGTAAAATTGTTGGTAAACTTTCATAATTCAAAGACATGAATCTTAAAATTACGTCCCATAAACCAGTTACGATAAACGTTAATATTATAAGTGTTTTATTATCCATATAATATTAATGCATATATTATCAATTGACCACAGTATTATTTTATCTGCAAATTACTTCTGCAAAAATAGGGTAGACAGGAGCATTAATGCTCCCATTGCCGTTACATTTTTGATGAACGAATAATATTGTCCTTCTTTTGTGGGAAAATGGTAAATTAATGTCGCCAATGCTGTAAATGACGCTAAACCGATGCTTGAATAATACGCATATTCTTGGTATGAATCTGTTTGTAATGATACCATTATCATCAATGGTGCGGATATTTCTAATATAATTACTACCGCGATGGCTAATGTATAGAATATTTGTGGTAAACCCTTCATTGGAAGCACATGTTTAAATCCTTCAACAGTTGAGTTAAAACTTGATATTTTATTTATACCTGCTAAGAAATACATGAGTAATATCATAAACGCATATACTGATACCAACATCATTATATAGTATATTTTCATTTTATTTACCTCGTTTTACAGGACATGTTCCTTCGAAAATTCATTGAGTTTTTCTGATGTGCATGTATTCATTGTTATATATTACGTTGTATTTTTATGTTATTTAAGATGTTACTACTACATAACAAATGCAACCGACTATCATAAGCGAAATCACTGTTAATACTACGAACAACCTTGGTGTAGACAGATTACAACATTCATCGTCTTCTTCTGCTATTTCCATATAACTCTCTGTAAAAGAATCTGTCCATACACCATCTTCCGTATTTATCGGATTCTCAGTCATCATGTCCAAGATTGTATAGATAATAATCGGAAATTCACTTTATTTCATTTTTATTATGTTTTCACATTGTTCAACAAACTCATCGTCTTCTAATACTACTGGTTCTTCGTATTTTCCTCGCAATAAAGATACTATTATTCTAGTTAAATCTGCATCAGACGCATCTAATCTCAGTTTTTCACCAGTTCTTAGATTATACACCTGGGTTTTTCTTGGACTTTCTGGATATAATGTTCTCCAAAGCCATGCATAGATTACCACCTGCATTCTATGTTCAAACGTTATCTTACTTGTGCATTTTAACTCCCATAATGTCGTGTCTGATACCAGGTCTGCACGAGCACAGAATCGAAATCTCTTTTCATAGCTAAAATATGGATATAATGCGGCATCTATCAGTGAATGTTCCGTCTCATGTACGTAATGTATGAGAAGTTTTTCAACCTCCCCCTTGTTTTTATCATCTCTATTAAACTCATGTCCAAGATGTTCGTTTAAACGAGATACGCATTTATCCTTCATTTCAGGACTTATCCAGGTATACTCGTATCGACTTAACTGCTTCAGCTTGGAATAGAGCTTTTCTTGTATTGCTACCGATACATTCGCCAAGAATAAATAATCACCAGGCGTTTCACACTTTTCCGGTAGTGCATTCACCATTTCTCTTAAAAACTGATGACTATTTTCGCGCATATCTTGGACACCTGTCCTTATTATATCACGTAAAACATCTTCTCCGTCAGTTGTTGTTCCTTGTATAGCATCATAATACATTGCTGGTAAAGCTATTCCATTTAAATCGCTAACTTCTTCAAATAAAGAGCTTCTTGTCTGCACGATTCTTGGTATATCAAACTCCATTTCTTCTGTTGGTTCTACCTCTTGTATAAATATTTTGTCCAAGATGGGTGTTACATATTCTATCACCGATTCCGGCACAAACTTTATCAAATCGGTCGGTGTTACATGATATGTGGGTATTATTACTATGTTTGGGTCCTCTTCTTGGACATGTTCGTGGAATATACTCTGTGGAAGACCTTTAAAGTCTATGTACTCACTCTGTTTCATATCCGGTTGTCCACGTTTTAAAAACTCTAATGGTCGCGAATTATCATTCTCTAATAAATAAAGACCGTGAGTTGCTCTCGTGCACGCTACATACAATGTGTTCGGACACACGTCCTTGGGTATATTTCGAGCAGTGTAGAAATATCCTTGGTCAAAACCGACCACAAACACATATTTACGTTGACGACCCTTTACTGTATGAAATGTCGAGAATACAACCTTTCCGTTTATCACACGTTCGTCCATCACATCTGTCTCCATCATAGGGACATGGCACGGAATGTCTGCATCTGTTAATACATTCTCCATATGACGTATATTACTATTAGCACCTTTCACCGACCCTCCCAAGACAAATATATCAGATGGGCTTTCACCCTCCGATAAGAGACGCTGTATCTGATAGACCACAATTTTTTCGATTTGATATCTCGAACGGCGAATATAAACCACCGGTGTTCCTTCGCGACAAGCCACCAATCTATCTTCCCCTAACATATCACAATTTACAAATTTAGCCATTTGATTCGTCACCCTATAAGACGTCTTTAATACACATTGTTGGAAATTTGGCGATAGTAAGTGCGGTAAACCAGACCATATTTCAGACGCCTTGGTCAAAAAACGTATATCTGCGCCCTTAAATTCATACAATCCTTGCATATAATCTCCAAGAACTAAGAGCTGAAACTTATGTGGTTCATCTTTTACCAATGGATTGTCCAAGCTACACATATCATTCGCCATTTTCACTATCAATTCGAAGTATAATAGAGTCATATCTTGGCTTTCATCGATTACCACTATATCAACTAATGGTATCGGGTTGCGTGGTTCCATATTGTCCCTCGTTATTTTTCGTATTCCTGTATCTGTATGCGCTCCATCTGAATAATGTTTTACACCAAAACTATGATATGTATGAACTTCCAAATTTGATATACCCAATTCGCGCACCTTTTCCTTTATTTCGTGTCGTAACATCGAATTATAGGTAAATTGACGTATTTTCTTTCCAGTTAACTCTTTTGCTATTGATAATATAGTTGTCGATTTACCGGAACCTGCACATGCATCTACGATTACGTTTAAATCTCCTCGTATATAGTCCAAGACGGTCCGTTGCTCTTGGCTCATTTTGTGCATTTTTTGCATTATATGATACATAAAACATCATATAAAGTTTATATTCATTCAGAAACCTATTTATTTCTTCTTTTTCGAGTCGTTCGAACCTGCTTGGCGAACTTCTTACTGTTCTGTATTCCACGTAATAAACGCATTTGTCTTGTCGCACGTTCTTTTGTCGTGCACTTCGCCATAATTCGCTTGTTTTTCGTATTTCGAACTCGATAACAATTCTTTCTTGGAACCTTTCTCATGGAATAAGGCATTTATATTATAGAGTTATTTTATTATAAATTATAGACCTGCTTTATGGTAAGACAACACGAGAAATCCGCATTGTTCATGTCCAAGATTCTACCATATTCATCGTAGACGCGAATTCGCAACCTTGATATATCAACTGGACCGAAATATTCACGGGGCTCTGTTATTATTGATTTATTCGTCTCATTAATAACTCCGAAATAATTATCACCAACCGTTATACGAGCTATAATATCAGAACTACTTACAGTATCCGACATCGCAGATATAAAACTGTTATTCACATTCTGATTGAAATCCTCTATTGCTAAATAGACATAGTTGATGGGTGATGGATTAAGGATACCTTCAGAAGTATATGTTTTTAATCCCGTGTAAGAACTATTTTTAAATCCGAATACATATCCAGCGCGCATTGTAATTGATGTTGATGTATATTCCTCCCCAGCACTATTAAGATTAAAATAGAATTCCATGGATGTTATCGATGGATCTGTTGTAGCAAATGTTACATGACCCGAGTTTGGGTCATATGAACATGTAATTGTATTATAATATGCACCCAAACCAGTTAATCCAGTATTGATATGCGAAACCAATTCTGTTGCGCTATAATTTCCATCATCCATAGTCAACACTTTCGTTACAGTCGCAGGAGTTGCAGTCTCGTGTATCACAATCGTAAATTGATTGTTTCCATAACACTTAGATATGTTGTAAAAGGCTATTGGGAATTCGATGGAAGTCAAATGCATAGACGCCACCTTGGACAATTTGGTAGGAAGATTGATTGTAAAATCATTACTTTTGGTTGACGACCAATTATCGCGAAATTTCGTATCAACGGTCAAACTACGTGTCAAAATTCGATTGTTTAATGGATTTAAATCTCCCTTGAATATCGTTTCTGGGTCCGAATATATGTATTGTGTTGCAGGGTGTTTCACTATCTCTGTCTTTCGGGTTATTAATGACGATAACGATTGTTCAGGATAGTCCAAGGTTGTATCTTGAATTAAAGGCTTCTTCACTTCACTTGCTTGAATATCACCCGATTCATATAATCTCTCTATTGCGGCTTGGACAAATTCCATAAACTTTCGTTTCAATGCTTTCGGGAAATGACGGTCGGTCATTAATTCTGTCTGTACTTCATAAACCTGTTGATTAATATCGTCCGATGTGTATTTTGGGATTTCATCTAGTCGAAAAAAATATTCTATATCCTGATTGGAATAATTAGTGATTTCTAAATCTATCTCATCCATTTTAAACTTTAATATATGTTACATTCCGATTATTTTTCTCTGTTTTTGCTGTATTTTATACATTAGATATACAAATG
>JGI10211J34971_10003420_pt1 | contig 12713 bp, 14 predicted proteins | sample Etolagsediment_FD_34971 | JGI IMG/M metagenome (IMG submission 34971) | reverse complement strand
AGTTTCTCTATGTCCACCATGCGTCCCTGCATGGTCCTGTACATTCTTTTTCTGGGTGCTCTTGCTACCATTTTAATATGCTCCTATATTGATTACTTATCATCTCAGGAATTCCGTGATGTCCAAATTGTACAGCATGGGATTGATCTTGTGCACTCCGATCAGGAACAGGCAGAAACTGGCCACGCTGGATCCCCTGCCCACACCCCAGACTATGTTGTTTGCCCTGAGTGTGTCTACGAAGTATATCAAGAACTGTAGCACCCGGAGGAATTTCTTCTTCTCGAACAGGTCATACTCCAGTTGAACCCTCATACGTTCTTCCTCGTTTTGGCATCGTTCCAACAGCCATTCAAGCACGTTGATCTTGTAGTAGCTCTCGGGCATGTGCCAGTTGTTGATGTTTTTGCGGTCAAACTCTGCGAGTGATTCCCTGTCGGGTGTGAGGCTAATTTTTGGTAAATCTAATCCTAGTTGTTTGAGTGCTGAGTCGTATTTGTCCGTATTATCAAAAAAAAGTTTTGATATGTTGAAGTTTGGATCGGTGTATAGCAATTCCATGGCATCCTCTTCTGAGAATGTCACGTCACCGTGTTCATTTATCTTTGTTTTTTCCGCCATCTAACACCTTTGGGTTGAACTCGAATATTTTAGCATGTTCCTGGTGCTGTTTGTCAATGACGATCTTCTGATTTGTCCAACTGAAGTGTCCTGTGTATATGCCCTTGTCAAGTTCCTCATCATATGTGGCCGTGTCTGGCCTCAACCACCATGGGTCGAATTGACTGTATTCCGCCGAGAACCAGTCGGGCCTATCTAACAGTATAAGCTCTTTGCTGTCCTTGTCAACCGTGTAGGTAATACCATCACCTTGCCACGAACTCAATGCGATCTTTTCTATGATGATCTTGCTGTCCAAGATGCTGTTGGCTTTACAATAACAGACCGAGGCCATGATCTGGTCATAGGGCGGTCTCGGCAATTCAATGAACCTGTTGGTGCTGTTGGACCTCAGCACAGAATACAGTTTCTCCTCACGCCAGGTTGTTATGGTGTTGGCGAACACCTGCTCGAAAAGATTTTTCAGCCTGTCGAAGTATGCTGTCTGCTCCTTGAGGTCAGCGGTGTGAGGTGTGAGATGCAGTTCCACGGAATACTCGTTGGGGAACAGTTCTCCGTCCACTATTATTATGCTCTTGAATCGAGTCTTCCAACTGAAACTGTTTGACATCTAGTTTACTTACTAGTCGATGTTGATGAGGTCTCCGATATCTGGTTCGTTCCTTGCCTTCTTGTTGTTCTTGTGCCATTCCTCGATCCTTCTCTCTCGTATGGCGGTCTGATAGGTCATCAATGCCTGTTGTAGGTTGGCCAGCATCTCAGGATTCCTGCCCCTCCTGGCAATGGCCACCTTCCTTGACAGTTCCTTGATGCGTTTTGAGATGTCCTCCTCGCTCATGTTTGCTATCTCTTCTTGTAATGGATGGAAGTACATTGTCCTCCTCTATCTGTTATGAGTACTGTTTGCCCAATTGGTGCATAAGCACTGTTGTGCCACTGTCCGGTGACATGAATTCGTACAACACTCTGCCCAACCCTGGTGCTATGGTATCACTGGTTCCGTCACTGCCTGTGACGTTGTCGGCCTTGATAACCGCACTGGGAAACACGAGATTTGTTGCTCCCGGTGATACTGTAATGTCTAAAATTATCCTGCCCAGTGCGCCTGATGGCGGGAAGTTTATGAAAGAGAATGTGGTATCTGCGGTCACGGTCAAAGTTTGGTAGTGCCCATTTTCGTGATTTAGGGAGACATTGCCACTCGACACAGTGCCGTGTGCGTAAACCGTCTGAGAAGTGTCTTTGAATTTGGCCCTTATCATCTCGTTATCACTGAAATTACTCAGAGCGTTGACACTGGCTTTGTTATTCTGCAGGTCCTCTATTTCATTTTTGGCATATGTGAAATTTGTGTTGATTGCCGAAAAGTTATCCCTGAACCCTTGCGAGCTGTTGTCCTGTCCCGCTTTGGGATATGTTCCATCTATGTTGCCTGGTACTATACTGCTCGCCATTAGAATATTCCTTTGTCTCTAAATTTAAGGTATTTATCGTTGGATCTTTCGACCCTAATAATTGTGCCAGCGGTAGGGACCTCTTTGGTAAATGTTATGGTGGTTTTCCTGTTGACTGTGTCATGTGATAACTCTATGCCAAACTCGTGATCTGATGATCTCAGGGTGTTGTCTGCGGTCAACCAGATAGGATCTATGCTGTTGTCAGCAGTGACTCCATCACCAACGTAAACCTGCTGTGTGCCTTCCAAGACATAGATGTCCTGCTCATGCACTATCTCGTTCAATTCAAATGTGGTGGTGGAACCGTCCGCCGTGAATTCCTCCGGTGATACCACGCTGTTGCTGACCACATACCTGTCGATTGTAAATTTGATGTTTTTGAAATCTAAGTTTTTATCCTGTATCCTTTTTTTAATCAGCGAGGATGTTCCGGGCCTGCAGAAACAGATCGGAACGGCCATCACGTAACCCAATGGCGCCAACCCGTCCACTTGGGTGGTCTTCATCCATAGTGGCAGGTAATCCCATTCCTTGTGTCCGAGGCTTTTCATTCTTGATCTCATGTTGGCCACGGCATTGGGGTATAGGGTTTCCATGGCACCCAGATCGGCACTGAGCTGGTTGGCGTATCTTACTTTGGATCCTGAAGTCGAAAATGATAATCCGCCATCCGTGGTGATTTCGTACTCGACGTAATCTGCCGTGGCGTTCATGCTGGATGCCCTTGGCCCCAGTATGGGTCTTGCCACGGAATCTCTCAACCTAACAGAGCTGGAGATCGCGTCACCTGAATTGTTCACGAGATTGTCTTTGACCTCTATGTACACCACTTCGTATTTTGTGGTGGAACCTTCTTTGGCCACAGCGGTCTTGATATCTCCAAAATAGAGAGTCTTGGGTGCGTGATTCTGCTCCATCTGTTGTTGGAACTCCGTCAACGTTTGTGCTTCGAGGCCCGCCATCATGAGCATGTCCGGTTTGAGCTTCATGCCAAATTCAGGATCTTCTGCCCTGTATACGAATTCCGGAGAGTTGATGTTGGGATCCTGTGCTATGTTGTAGAATATGTTTTGATCTATCAAGGACGTGGCGTGCCCTGTCATGTTGCCGTATTCCGTCTGTGTGTCTGGTATGTCAACATTCACTGTGAATTCTTTAGATGTGGCCGCTGTCTGATATTGATCGCTCACGGTGACTGTGAAAGAGTACGTTCTTGTGGAGTCTGTGAAATCACTGGGATCTATTGTGCCTATCAAGTTGCCAACAGTTGATAAGGTTATCCCAGGCGGCAGAGACCCAGCAGTGACCGAATAAGTCAGCACACGGTCAGGTGAATCAGTGACCGCTTCCACGGACAATAGACTAGGAATACCTGCACTCAATGCACCTATCAGGGTTGGGGTTGTGAATGCTATGCCAATATCTATTTCTCCTATCACTTTCATTGTGAAAGTCTGGTCCTGGAACACATTCACACCGGGTGTTATGACCCTGTTGGCTCTGACGGTGAAAGAATAATCCACCTCAATGGCAGACTGTCTTGCGAGAGTACCATATATCTCGCCCGAGTTGAGGTCTATCTGTAGTCCTGTAGGTAACGTTCCTGATTGGATGGAATACTCCAGGTCTCCCTGTAAAGCGTCAAAGTCCTCGACGTCTATCTTTATTACCACACTGTTGTCATGTCTGAACGTGCCGAGGTCGGATGCTGTCCTGAAAATCGGACGCCTATTGGCACTGAGGTCCATGGTGAGTGGTGAATCGTCTATCTCTGTGGCATCTATTGTAATTGCTGTATTTGACACCCTCCAGAAGTCAGCGGAGTACACGAATATGGAGTTGTTCTGTTCTATGAAACTGGTGCCATCTGATACCCTGACAATGAAATCAAAATTCTTACTGATGCTTTTTGTGTTGACAGTCCTGTCATAGACCACATCATCGTAGTCTTCGTTATTCGCATCATACCCCCCTCTGGGACCAAATCGCTGGTCTTCGGTCAGTTGCACTATTCCAGATATCAATCCAGACTTGCTGATTGTCACTCCAGGTGGCAATTCGCCCTTGACTATCTCATACGTCAATGTCTGTCCTGCCTCGGTGTCTGTGTCTGTGGCCTGCATTTGGAAATTAACACTGGCACCATCTATGACCCAGTAAAGTCCCACACTGGTACTGTCATCCAGTTCAAGTCTTCCCGCCGCGGTCGTAAAAGTGGGAGCGTCTGCACCCTGAACGTCCAGTGAAAAAGTTCTGTCTGTGACAGTGGTTCCGGCCGTGGCTCGCACGACGAAGGTGTAAAGAGTTCTTTTGGCAACCTCAGCCGGAGTACCTGTCAGTAGCCCATCTGATGTTACGCGCATTCCTGCTGGCAGGCTACCTGCTATAACGGAGTAAGTGATGGCCGTTGAATCGCTGGTATTCGCCTCCAATTGTAGGCTGTATGCGACCTGCTCGTCTATAGATGCCAGTTTCCCTGCTGTGGTTGACCACACCGGTGTTGCCATTGAACTTACTCCTTACACGGGTATTTATTGGCGATTACCGGCTATTATTCTGCGTGCGAATCCAGTGTTCTAGGTGCTGTCGTAGTGATTCCTTATCAATCTTGTCATCCGCACGTCGTATGGCCTCCTCCAAGCGTTTTATCTCGGAATGAGCTGACTTATTCCTGTTACGGTCGTTGTGGCGTTTTCTCATTTCACCCTGGGGTGTGTTTTACTCTCTATTATGCTTCGTCGTAGAACGGTATCACCCTGGTCGTACCAGCGATCTTGATCTTGATGTAACCGGTAGGTGTGGCCGGCAATGCATTGGCACCTCCCGCTGATCCAACGGTCGTCTGTGTTGGAGTCAGGATATCTATTAATCCGGTTCCGTCTGTGTCTAACTGTAGGTCAGCGTTTGACACGTGGGTTGTTATCTTGTTGTCAGTCACAGAAACTTGATCTAGAACAACAGAACCTGTTCCGTTGGATTCTAACACCACATCATCATTAGTTGAGTTGGCTTGTATCTTTGCTCCCCTTGAAAGGAACAATGTGTTTTGTACCAGTGCTGTACTGATACCTAATATTCCATCTTGTGCAGAAATAGTTCCTGCGTTTAGGACGATCGAACCTGATCCGTTTGGACTTATTGTGATACCACCGTTGCTATTTGTTGAACTTATTGTGTTGCCATCAATTTTTACATTGTCAACATCCATTGCACCTGTGATTGCAACGTTGCCGGTCACTGTTTGCCCAACGGTGGTCATTGCATTTTGTACATCAATCACTCCACTTCCGTTTGCTGACAATTCTAAATTGCTGTTTGATTGGCCCGACGTTATCTTGTTGTCTTTGACCTGTACGCCATCCACATTCAAAGTGCCAGTGATCGTGTGTGTGCCTGTTGTGGTGATGTCCGCTGTGTTCAGTGTGCCGACCACTGTTGTGTTTGGCAGGATCCTCACTTGTCCTGTGCCCGATGCGTCAAGTTCTAGATTTGCGTTAGAGGCGTTGGTAGTAATGGTGTTGTCGGCCATTGAAATGGAATCTATGGTCACGGTACCTGTCATTGTTGCTGAATTGATAGTGGGTGACGTTAGTGTCTTGTTGGTGAGCACCTGGGAGTCAGTCAGTGTGGTCACAGTGCCTGTGTCAACCGCTATGGTCACTGTGTTGCCTGATCCTGATGTGTTTATTCCATTGCCACCTGAAAACTGAAGAGATTCTGAATCGAGGTCTATGCTCAACGAGGTGGAGTCATCTGTGGAGAAGTCTAGGTCCTGTGCCGTCACCTGTGCGTCCACATAGGCCTTGATCGACTGTTGTGTGGCCAGGGCTGTTGCTGAATCGGATCCCATGGCGTCCTCGTCCAGTATTGCTGTCACTGTGGCCCCAGAGGCCAGCGACAGTGACGTGCTCAGTGTGGTCGCGCCTGCCAACGTAGTGGCACCGCTGACGTTCAGTGTGCCTGTGGTCTGTATGTTTTCCGCCACCGTGATCTGTGTGGAATCGTTGGAACTTATCGTGCTACCGTTTATGGTGATGGATCCTAGGTTTATGTTTCCTGTGCCGTTAGGTGTCACAGTGATGTCACCGTTGGTGACTCCTGTTGTTATGGCGAAGTTGTTCACATCGAGATTGGCATCCAGTGTGTTGATGTCATTGTCAGAACCGTACAACTCTATGAAGTTGTCGTTTATCTTGTCGAATGCTGTCCTTAATGGATCACCCGTGCCGTCGTTTGCGCTCGATCCAATGTTGATGTTTTGTCTAGCCATGTTTTTTAAATCCTTGTTTTTTTGTTGTATTTATCGTGTATTCTATAAACCTGATGTGATTATTAGAGGTCGATCAATATTCTTTGGAATTTGAACACAGTGCTGTCACTGGTGATGTTGGTGGCCAACAGTCTGACGTTGCCATCATTGATGTCTGCTGTGAATGTGCATAATGGATCAGTGTAAGATGTTGTTGATCCAAACACAGTTAGGTATGCTTCTATGGCACTGTCTCCACTCGGGCCATGTATCAAATTAGCCTCCACGATCTCGAATCTGCTGTTTGTTGCATCTGATATAGATATAAAGTATTTGGCACTTCTGTAACTGGATGAACTAAATGAGTCAATCTCCGTTGTTGCAGATGTGGCCACTGTAGCAGTGTTGTCGTTAATGTCCGAATGATTCAATGTGGCACCGGCTGTAGCAAATCCTAGTTGTCCATTACCGTCTGTCTTTAGGAACTGGTTGGCACTTCCGTCAGCGGTGGGGAATTTTAAAGGACCCAATTTGACCGTGCCTGAGCCATTTCCGGAAAGTTCTAGATCCGCGTTGGAGGCGTTAGAACTGACTGTGTTGTCAGCGATTGTGACCCCGTCTATGGTCAGTGATGATGTGGTGTTCAGTGTCGTGAATGATCCGGCCACAGGTGTTGTACCACCGATCACTGTGTTGTCTATTGCTCCACCATTGATGTCCGCTTTTTCTATAACAACCTGTCCTGTGCCGGCCGGAGCAATCACAAGATCTGAATTTGATTGAGTAGTTGTGATTACATTATCAGTGAGATTGATGTTAGAGTCAATGGTGAGATTATTAATAACAACAGATCCAGTTCCTCCCGGAGTTAGGTTAATGTCAGCGTTAGAACTTGATCCGATTGTGTTGTCATTGAAAGTCAAATTGTCGATTGTTGTTGTCCCCGCTAGACTAGTTGTGCCCGTCACATTCAGCGTGGAAAGAGTGGTCAATCCCGATGGCACTGCTAAAGTGGAACCCAAATTAGTGGCACCAGAAAGTGTTGCGGCACCGGAAACATTCATGGTTCCATCGACTATTAGTCCATCGTTAATGTTAATAGACGAAGAATCATCTGAACTTAACGTTGTTCCATTAATTTTGATTGCTCCAAAAACAACGGAACCTGTGCCTGCGGGTATTAGGTTGATATCATCATCGGATCTTAAGCCTTCTATGTTGTTATCGTTTATCTTTATGGCCGGAAATGAAACTGATCCTGTGCCCGAAGGAACGAAAACAATGTCATCATTTGATCTGGTCGCACTTATCTCATTGCCTGTGAATGAAAGATCACCTGAGAACAACGGCGAAGCATAAAGCTCGTTGAAGTTATCATTGACTTTGTCCATTGCCACACGTAAAGTGTCGCCTGTGCCGTCATTGGCATTTGATCCTATGTTTAGCGTCTGTTGAGCCATGCTATACCTTAATGGGTCTCCTTACAAATTTTACAACTTGGTTGTTAGTGTTATTTACTGTTCCTAACAACCTTAGGGTGCCGGCATTCGTGTCCACAGAAAGATCCAGTGTGTCATACACAGAAGAACCATCGCTGTTGCCATTGTCCACACCTGCGAAGACGCTGATAAAAGCCTGTGAACCATTGTGTGTAACGTTTGCTTCTCTCAGTGCATATCTATCAGCGGTGGCGTCTGATATCTGAAGGGTGTACTTAGCACTCCTGTATGTTGCGATGGGAAAGGAGTCTATCACCTGTGCCGCAGATGAGCTCCCCAAAACTGTTGCTGTGCCGTCATCTATGTCTGTGTGGGAAAATAGTATGGGAGAAGTGAAATAGCTCAGGTTTCCCGCTCCATCTGTTTTAATAACCTGTGACCCACTTCCGTCAGTTGATGGAATTTTGATACCGTTGACTAAAACATTTCCTGCACCACTTGCCGTAAATTCAATATCATCATTGGACCTATTCGCTTTTATGGTGTTATCCGTGATCGTGACACCATCTGCCGTCACTGATGGATCCGTGATGCTTACAGTCGTGAAAGTCGCCGCCGCTGGTGTTGTTCCACCAATCACCGTGTCGTCCACGGTGCCCTCCTCCATGTCTATCTTTGATACTTTTACAGAACCTGTGCCGTTTGCTGACAACACGATATCATCATTGGATCTCGTGACCTTGATCACGTTGTCGGTTAAATTTATGCTGGAGTCTATTGTGAGATTAGAAACGTTTACCACACCCGTCCCACCTGGAGTCAGATTTATATCCGCATTAGAACTACTTGCTATGATGTTGTCATTGAAAGTGAGGTTGTCTACTGTGGTTGTGCCCACGAATGTTGATGCACCTGACACTGTCAGTGTTGAAAGTGTTGCCGTGCTCGTGACATCCAATGTGGAATCGACTGTCACACCTGCTGTGAACGTTGATGCGCCAGCGTTCAGTGTGCCATCCACTGTAAGGTTTTCATTAAAATTTATTATGGTGGAATCTGTACCCACTATCGAAGTCTCTGCGAATCCTATGCCGGCAATCACCACTCTACCGGAACCGTTGGGGACGATCTTAAGATCGTCATTGGTCCTTGTTGCTTTGATGTTGTTATCTTCTATGGTGATCCCTGGGAACACCACGGATCCTGTCCCGGACGGTGTAACCACTATGTCTGCGTTGGAGGCCGTAGTGCTTATGTTATTCTGGACGACGTTGATATCCGATATGACAGAAGGTCTCGCGAACAGTTCAGTGAAGTTGTCGTTGATCTTGATGCCCGCGCCACGTATGGTATCGCCCGTGCCGTCGTCTGCGGTTACACCTATGTTGATCAACTGCTGTGCCATCTATTAACTTGCTATTAAACCGTAGTTCCTTAAAACTGTTAGAATGTCATTAATGGTGGTCCTCAGATCTTCTACGGTCGATCCATCATTGCCCGCAGGATCAAAAGCGATTGCCGCCTGCTGGGTCACTGGCGTGGATCCGAAGAATCCTAATTTGTCTGAACTTTCGGCGACTATTATGCCTCCTGTGCCGTTGGCCGCCAACACCAGATTGTCATTGGACCTATTGGTGGTTATCTTGTTGTCGTTCAATGTGATATCGCCCAGAACTATGTTACCGGTGCCATTGGGAGCGATAGTGAGGTCCGCATTGGTGACAAGTGGTGTGATTGTTGTGTCTGAAATCTGTAGGCTGTCTATCTCCACATTGCCTGTGCCATTTGGTTGAATTTTCACATCACCATTTGTGATAGATGTGGTTATCAATCCCGTGTCACTGTCGCCCACTAATGAATATACTTCGTCGAAGTTGGCATTGACCTTGGTCATCGCCGTGCGTAGAGTATCTCCCGTTGCCGGGTTGCCCACCGTACCTGTGTCTATTGTAAGTTTAGCCATAATCTGTTATTGGTATTTATTAAATACGGATATGTTCATAGAGACGCTGAAAACCCTCAGGTTATACAAGAGGGAGAGTAAACTGGGTGTGCCACACACATTCCGACGCAGATACACCATATACGTTTTTAAGTGTGACGCTTGTTCCATCGTCTTCATGAGGCCCAAATCGCGTGTTGATGTCCAACGTGCCTCCAATGACTACAAACACGTGTGCCACCTCTGTGATTCCAAGAAGTTCGCACAGTCAGTGGGTGTCAAGATGAGGAGGATCTACCAGTTGGATGCTTCCAGTTCAAAGACTCTATAGTTTGATCCATCGTATGAGATCACGCTCTCCCGTTATCCACCTCTGAAGGTCCGCGTAGATGCCACACTTTATGTTGGGTTGGTCGAAGTACTTCCTCAGGAATGTGTTGCGCTCCAGATACTCCCTGCGGTTTATGAAGTGGAAGTTGGTGTCAGGGAATCTCCTGAATATCTGTCTCAGTTGGTACATCCATTCGAACTTGAGATAGGCCTTCATGCTGAGTCTTTTTGGATAGTTTTTGGTATTCTTATAGATGTTATTTTGTTCACGGCTCAGTCCGCCTCCCACAGCGTCTAGTTCCCACTGTTTTGCACCCAATATGTCGAACGCCACTATGACCACATTCCTTATGCCGGATTCCGCCGCCATCAACACCGCACTACATCCGGATCCCCTCGATTTGGTGAAGTCGTTGGTCTTGACGGCATTGTTTTTCTTACTGTCATATCCTCTCCAGAACCTGTAGAAGTGCAGTCCCTCGGGACGATAGTCCTGTCGATCACCATCGCAAATGTAATCCCAACGGCTGATATCATGTAAACCGTGTAATTTGATAATCCTGTTGTTGTTGTGGTGCCACTGCTTGATCTCATCGTACATATCCTGATTAACGGCCACTATGTGATCACAGAGATCGGGATGGTCACGATAGATGGCATTACAGCCATACACCACTCCTCGACCCTTCAGTGTTTCGATGGGAAAGATGTTCCTGGATTCACCGTTACCTATTACGAATGCTGTGTCCATTAGATACCAAAGGACTCGCCACAACCGCATGCGGAGGTCGAGTTGGGGTTTGATATCTCGAACTGTGATCCGAATGTCTCCTCCACCCAGTCGATCTTGGTCCCGGCCACATACAGCATGGATGTCTCATCGACAACGAAACGTCCTGTGCCCCAGTCTTCCACATGGTCCCCGTCGGCGGCGCTTTCCTTGGTGTCCACGAATCCCCATTCGTACTTGAAGCCCGCGCAACCACCACCCAGCACCGCTAGGCTCACAGCCCACTTGTCAGGGTTCTTCTCTAAAAGCCGCTCGATGTGTTTTTTCGCAGTATCTGTTATTTCAAATAGACTCATGCTTGTAATTATCAATCTTTTGTGCCCATGTTCTGCAGACCGATCGCTAGCCAGAAGCGTGTGGCGTCCTTTTTCCTTTGGAAGCTCATAAATGCGTTTTGGTCCTCCCAGTGGTTGCTGGGATTTTGAATCTCACCCACAGGTTCGAACCACCAACCCCACTTGCCCTCGCAGTTGACCTGGCACCACGTGATGCATTCACCCATTATTCCATTTGAGTTCATGTCTATGTTAAAGCGGAATTTTTTCATGTATCCGCAATCTTCGGGCACTTCATCTAACCCTGCGCTGACTCGTTTGACTTTGGCCGCTTCGTAGAATTTTTTCTTAAGCATACCAGTGCAAGTATAAACTTTGCTGTGTTTTTTGTCTACCTTTTTCTGTTGTGATCGTAGTTAAGAGACAAAGTGATTTGGTCTATCTGTGTATTACCCTTAGTACCAAAACAGTACCTTATAAACTGTGAAATGTCAGCGCAGTCAATGCCATTGCCGGTCCAGTTTGTCCTTGACCTAGAAAGTTCCGTGTCTAGCCTGTCTGGTTTGATCAGGGTCGTCCTGAATTTAACATGATTTGATCTGAAAGCACGACTACATTGTAGACTCGCTGATTCAAGGCTTTTTTTAGAAACCCTGTAGGTTTCCCAAAGAGGATCAGGGACAACAACTTCGTCACTGCCTATGCTACCGATATTGAATATGAACCCGGTCTTGTCTTTGTCTTTCCATGCTTCAAACATCTTGATCAGAAGCACAGTCTGTGCGAAATTGGCATGTGACTCTTGCGGAGGTCCATCAAAGGCATTGTTGATGAAGACATCGTATTCCAGACTCTTGTCGATTATGTTTTCAACGTCTTTGGTTATATCAAAACCATCATTCCTGCTTATGGAATCTGCCTGTAGATCTCGGGCCAGGGTCTTTCCCAGACCCCTGTTCCCTCCGGTGACCAAAATCTTCATCTTATACTTCCCCCTTGATCCCAACATTTTGTAAATGTTTGGCCACATGTAAAAGCGCATTCAAAAAGTCTTCCATCTTTGAAATCCTTCTTGGTCCAAGATTGTGTAAGATCAGCCCAGAAATTGTTCTCAAATATTTCCAACATGGTTTTATATCTTATGTTGAGATTGTCTTTGCCATATTTTTGATACATTTCTATTAATTGATTATTATACAGTTTTTTGTCCAGCGGGTCAAATGATCCTGGATCTGCTTCCTCGTGGAATCGAGCGTCGTATAGATTGTGTTCAAAGAAATTACAAGGCATGACTATGCCTTCGGCAGTGATGACCACCTTGTTACCCAACAGGGCATCGCAAGTTATTTCTGTCTGTTTAAAGTAGTCTACCATGGATCCATATTTTTTTTTGATCTCGCTTACTCTGTCAACGCTGTCATTTCTGTACATGGGATGATCAGGCATTTCTAAATATCTCACCGTCCTGCCCAAACTGTTTTTCACTGGCCATTTCTGCATTGGTTCTAAATTCTTTTGATCAAAAAATCGTCCTGTCTTTCGGATCAAACATTCATGGAAACCGTATTCTTTGGAAAGTTTCTTCACTGTATCTATCTGATGTTCGTTGT
>JGI10211J34971_10003418_pt1 | contig 12713 bp, 10 predicted proteins | sample Etolagsediment_FD_34971 | JGI IMG/M metagenome (IMG submission 34971) | reverse complement strand
TGGACCTCAGGATTCCGGACATTCCCCTGAAAGAACCCTTTCAACGGTTGATTCGGGAGCCTTTTCAAACAGAAAAACCGGCCCTATCAAAAGTCAGGGTGGACGGCAGTGTGGGGGCGGCCATGGCTTTTAAAGGCAAGCGCTCCAGCTGGATGATCACAGGCCATTGTACATGGAAAGACGGGGCGCTGGTTTATGGGGATTCATCCGTTAATCTCACCGGTATCGGGTTGTCTCTTCCGGTCTGGTTGACCCATGAAAACGGTGATGGACCCATGCAGGCCCCTAAAGGACACTTGTCGATCCGTTCCATGTGGATTCCTCATCTGCCGGATCAAGATTTGAATGTCCCCATTCAGGCTGCGCAAAATGGTCTGATCATGCCCGCTGCAACAACCCTTGTGGTTCCGGGCGGAACAGTTCGCATGGGCCCTTCCAGGATCGGAGGGCTGACAGGGGCCTCGCCGACCATTGATACGGCGCTTCATTTTGAGAACCTTCAACTGGAACCGGTGCTGTCACGAATATGGCCGGAGGCGTTAACGGGAAATGCCGATGGCAATCTGAACACGATTCATATTGAAGGGGGAGCGTTACAAAGCACAGGGGAAATAAAGGCAAATGTTTTTGACGGAGCGTTAACCCTCTCCCATGTGGGTGCGAGAGGACTCTTTACCGCACTTCCGGTTTACCATTTGGATGCTCGGTGGCATCATTTGAACCTGGCTGAAATGACCGAGGGCACCTCCTTTGGTAAGATAGAAGGCATTCTGAATGGTTATGCGAAAAACCTGGAGGTCTCCAACGGCCAGTTGCAGCGGTTTGATTTGCTCTTGGATACGGTCAAAACCGATGATGTCCCTCAAAAAATCAGTGTAAAGGCCGTGGACAATATCGCACGCCTGGGGGGCGGACAAAGTCCCTTTGCCGGTGTGGCCGGGATGTTCGTTTCCTTCTTCAAGGAGTTCCCCTATCGGAAAATCGGCGTTCGTGCCACGTTGGAAAATGATGTGTTCAGAATTAACGGCACCATACGAGAAAACGGCAATGAATACCTGGTGAAAAGAGGTTTTTTTTCAGGGGTGGATGTGATAAATCAAAACAAAGACAATCGGGTTAGTTTCAAAGATATGCTCAAAAGAATTAAACGGATCAGCAATTCCAAAGACGGTCCTGTTATTCGATAAAAGGCTTTCAGGGAGGTTTTACAATGAAAATTTTTAGAAGACCTGTGTGGATGACGTTGATGATTTTGACGTTGATGGTTTTTGCCTGTGTCACCATCAACATTTATTTTCCCGCCGAAAAGGTGGAATCAGTGGCCGGGGAAATCGTGAATGAAATCAGGGGCCAAACGCCGGAGAATGAAAAATCCCTCAAAAATGAAAAGAGCAACCTGTTTCATAAATCTTTCTTTGCTTTTGTGACACCCGTCGCCGTGGCGGCTGAACCATTAACGGTGTCCAATCCCGGCATTCGAATGCTGAAACAGCAGATGAAAACCCGTTACACCCAGATGAGGCCCTACTATGAAAGGGGAATGCTCAGGGAAGACGGCAATGGATATGTGTCCCTGGGCCAGACAGCCACTCTAAGCCTGAAGGAAAAGAGAAATCTGACCAACCTGGTGGCGGCGGAAAACAATGACCGCGGCAAACTCTACGGGGAAATTGCCAAGGCCATGAACATAGACCCGAGCCAGGTGGGCCGGATCGGAGAAATTTTCGCCAAGGAGTGGCAGAAACCGGTTCGCTAATGTTACGTTTCCACCGGTTTTTTGAGAAATAGCGAAAACACCATGCCCGCCAGTGATATGCCGCCCGCCACCAGAAATGGGATGGTGAAAGAATGGGTGACATCAGCAATGTACCCTCCCAGTAACGGTCCAAGGGCCTGCCCGATACCGAAAAAAAGCGTTATGAACCCCAGGCCCGCCGGCGCAAGCCGAGGCCCCACATAGTCACCGGCCGCCGCCGCCATGATGGTGGGAATGCTCCAGGCGGTAAAGCCGAACAGGACGGCTGAGAGGTAAAAGCCGAATTTGACCTTGACCAGCGCATAAATGATATAGGAGGCCCCCAGGACCAGATAGGCCAGCGCAGACCCCCGGCTTCTTCCAAGCCGGTCGGAGATGCTTCCCCAGATGACACCGCAAAACACGCTCAATCCCCCTACCGTAGCCCACAATGTTCCGGCCCAAGCTTGGGAAAGGCCCATTTCCTTGACCAAGTAGGCGGCAAAAAAAACCATATAAATGATGTAGGAGAGACCGTAAAAGAAGTAGATGAGGCCCAGGTACCAGACAGAGGGCATTTTGTAAATCCGTGTCCAGTCAAGGGAGGAGACTTTGTTTTGGGGGCCTGAAGCAGCGGGTGGGTTATCCGCTTTTGGAGCGCCTATGGGAGATAGATTCCTGTCTTCCGGACGATTGCGAATAAACAGAAACACCACCCCTGAAATTACCAGCACAGCACCACCCAGAATGTACCAGGACATGCGCCACCCTTCAGGGCCAAAGGCACTGAGGATGGGAGGTACTAACAGTCCGCTGATAAGGGTTCCCGCGCCGATGCCCGCTGAAACAATCCCCGTGGCGAACCCTCGTCTTTCCATGGAAAACCAGGCGGACCCCAGGGCCATGGCCGGCACATAAGACGCACCATTGCCCAGGCCAGTCATCAGTCGCATGGCAAAGGCGAACCCAAAACTTTCCGCAAGGCCTGTCAACAACATGGTAATCCCCATGAGAACCAGGGCCAGGGTGATGACAATACGGGTTCCGAAGCGTGCCGCCAGAAATCCCCCGATAATGGCCATGGTCAGGTAGCCGATGAAATTTCCGGTGCCCAACAGCCCCAGCTGAGTGTAATCAAACTGAAGCCCGTCTTTCATGGCCGGGAGGATAATGGTGTAGGCCATTCGGCCGAAACCGTGGGCGGCGATGGTGGTGAGCAACCCCATGAAAATGACAATCCAGCCATAGTGCATTTTTTCCCGTCCCATGCTGTTCCTCCTCTTCATCATCCGTGACAGTAAAGCTTCAGGTTGCATCCAAGCGGACCAAGCGTCGCCATCTTCAGAACGAAGCCACCTTAGCAACCGGCATTTCAGGCCTTTTTCAGCATATCACAAGCTGTTCGGGATATCAGCCCCTGTGGAAATATTTTTTGAATCCTGGAAGCCATAATCTTGTTGAGCTCAGTTCTATCGGCAGGACCTGACGGGATTGAAATTTCTATCGGAACTTCCAGTTTGACAGTTCGAGTCTGTCGTTCCTAGAATCTCCGCTATCATTGTCACAGGAGGAGCCTTCTTTGGGGACCGTTATTAATAAACCGCTGCTGCATATGCTGGAATTATTCTCAACAGAATGTGTTGCGTGTGGTCTGTGTGAAAAGGCCTGCCAATTTCTTCGCAGATACGGCAACCCGAAACAGATTGCCGACGGTTTTGATCTATCGGACCCAGCCCGGCAAGACATGGCATTCGGGTGCAACCTGTGCCAACTCTGCACGGCTGTCTGTCCCAGGGGGCTTGATCCAGCGGGCATGTTTCTGGAAATGCGCCGGGAAGTGGTTCGCAATGGTACGGGAGATTATCGGGAACACAGGAGGGTATTGCGCTATGAACGTCTTGGAACATCGAAGCGCTATTCCTGGTACGGGCTGCCGAAGGGCTGTGAAACCGTTTTTTTCCCGGGGTGTACCCTTTCGGGAACCCGTCCAGAAAGTGTATTTGCATTTTTCGCCTATTTGAAAAACCACATTCCAAATGCCGGAATCGTCCTGGACTGCTGCACCAAACCGTCCCATGATCTTGGCCGACAAGACTTTTTTGAAAGCATGTTTTCGGAAATGAAGGGATTTCTGCTGGAAAACAACATCAGAAAAATCCTGGTGGCCTGCCCCAACTGCTACCGGGTGTTTAAAGAATACGCACCGGAAATGTCGATCATGACCATTTATGAATTCATGGCCGGTGACGGTATTCCCTCCCGCAATCCCACCGGCGAGACCGTTTCCGTCCATGACCCCTGCGCACTCAGATTTGACGAAACCATTCATCTGGCGGTTCGGCAATTGCTGACCAAGCAGGGCCTCAGAATTGAAGAAATGTCTCACCATGGAAAAAAGACCCTTTGCTGCGGCGAAGGCGGATCGGCATGCTGCGTTGCGCCCGAATTATCTGAGGCGTGGGTAATGCTCAGGAAAAGGGAAACAAACGGTCATCGGTCCTATACCTATTGTGCGGGGTGCGCCAACCGACTGAAAAGTATTGTTCCCATAACCCACATTATTGATCTCATGTTTGAACCGGAAAAGGCATTGAGAGGAAAAAGCCGGGTTTCCAGGGCACCTGTGACCTACTTCAATCGGCTGTGGCTGAAACGACGGTTTAAAAAGACTTTGGAGGCATCCGTCACCCGGGAGAGAGAGTTTACGGGGGTCGCGTGAATCAAACCGTCAGAAATCAGGAATCGGGACCGATTGATCCTGGCTCCTGATTCCTGACTTCTAATATCGATGCACTCGTAAAAAGTCCAAACTGCTCTCTTTGCGTCATTCCGGCGAAAGCCGGAATCCAGTATTATCAGGCACTTAAAAAAGCACTGGACCCCGTTTTTCAACGGGGTGACGGCTTTTTACAAGACGGTCAATATTATTTGGCGCCTTCCACAGGATATCCGGCCCCTTTCCAGGCAAAGATGCCGCCGGGATAGCGGTAAACGTTTTTGTATCCCAGTTTCTTGGCCCAGGCGGCACCGTTATGGCTTCGGGTGCATTTTACAAAACCGCAATAGATGACAATGACTTTATCCTTATCCGGTCCCAAAAGAGCGATGAAATCTTCCTGACTCTTGCCGGCCGTTTCCTTCGTATCCCACGTATTCATATCCGGAATGGGAAACAGGAACTGTACCGCGCCCGGAACATGGATTTTCTGATAACTGGCTTCGTAAGGCATGGTGTCGACGATCAGCATTTCTTTTCCCCCATCGGCCCATCCTTTCAGCTCTTCGGTGGTCACCACATCGTAACCGCCCCGCTGTACCTCGCGCACGAGCTTTACGGCCACTTTTTCCTTGTCCACTTCCTGTTCAAATTTATTTTTGCCCGCAGAAGCAACCGTACCGCTCACCACCAGAAAAGCCCCCAAAGACACCAACATCACCAACGACTTCATCCATTTCATCATTTCCATCTCCTTTTCAAAAATTTTTGCATTAATTCGCCCAGACCGATCGGCGCAACCGACCGAACAAAACGCCATCCATACAGATACAAAACAGCCGCAACCATCACGAAATCCCGATAAAGCGCGGAGCGAAGGCCGTGAAAGGCTTCCGCTTCCGGATCTTCAGGACCAAAACAACCACAATCCACGTCGAGTCCCAGATGGATCCCGTAACCCAGGATGGCCATGAACAGGGCCAGCAAGGCGGCCGTCCCCGCCAGACTGCCACGGATATCCAGCAGCAATCCCACGGCCAAGAGCACTTCCAGCGCCGGCAGTCCGATGCTGACAGGTGTCACCCAGCTGTCCGGAATGATGCCGTAGGCTTCAATGATGACCGCGAAAGACTCGGGTGAAAAGAGTTTTGAAATACCAGAGCTGAAAAACACAGCGGAAAGCACGATCCGAATGATACAGTAGGACCAGCTGAAAAAACCCCCATCCAAAGCCCGTGAGGCCCATCCTGAAACATCATTGGCTGCCGGCTTGCGGTATTGTAAATGCTCCAACTCTTTCATGACACTCCTTTCAGGCGGATCGTTTTGAAGTGCCACTTATAGGTGGGGGTATAGCGAATTGTCAAACTGGAAAATCCAATATAAATTGCGGTTAACTTCGGTTGTGCCAATAAAGAAAAGACCTAAAGAAAGGAGAGGTTCAGAAGTGTCTTTCAAAAAAACCCAAAACCACAGACTCATACCCTTCGGGCGGGTAGTCCCACTTTTTTCCGTATACATTGATCCGTTTGGTTTCCCCTTCTGCGTCGTAGACCTTACCGCCTTCCAGCACCCATGCCAGCAATCCGCCGCGCAGGTTGAATATCTCAATCCTTTCAGCCGCCATATCCCGAGCGAATATCCCACTGCGGTAACTGATGGTGCAGTAAGCGACGATTCGCTTCCCCTTGAATTTCCGAGGGTTTTTAAGGAATGTCTTTTGAGGGATGGCGCCGGGCAGCATGGAGACCGCCATTTCCGCGGGTTTGCGGGTGTCTACAAATATAATCTTACCCGCTTTTGCTTCTTTCATGGCCTCTTCTGGAGAGATTTCCCTGACATTTGGAAATTCCTTTCGATAATCCTCATACATCTCATAAACAATCTTTTTTTTCTGTTGATCGGTGAGTGTTTCATCGCACTTTACAGGCTGTGGTACCAATCCAGCAAAAAAGACAAGGACCATCAGAGCCATTAGATGGCAGCGTCTGTTCATTTTGTTTTACTCCTCCCTTGTTTCGGTATTTTTATTGCCGTAATAGCTGTGATACATGGCGCTGGTTTCAGGAGTTCCTCGAAGGCGTTTTAGAAGGTACTTTGACACTTGGGCCATTACCAAAAACGCATTTTTAAACCCCTGGGTCTCCCAACGCCTGGGGGACACCCGAGCGTTTCCGAAAAGAAACACCTGCGGTCCCAGAGAATAAAGGCGAATGCCGACTTCCACGTCCTCCATGAGGGGAATATGGGGAAACAGGTTTCTGGATACAACGGATGTTCTTCTGAAAAACTGCACCTGATCCCCGAAGCTGATACCGAAAAACACCATCCGGAAATCGTTGGCCATATTGATCAGGCCCAGCCACGGATCACGGCTGTCAAAAACACTCCCCAGAGCGCCGCCGGAAAGATGTGGTTGTTTTCCAATAACGTTGCACATTCTGGTGAAGCCAGGCTTTTTTACTAGGGTATCTGCGTGAACCACAGCCACAAGATCACCCCTGGCGGCATGAATTCCTTTGAGGATCTGTCCGCCCCTGCCGCCGCCTTCTTCAATGGATCGCCCATCCACTAGAACCCGTGCGCCGGCACCAATGGCTTTCTCACGGGTTCGGTCCGACGAACCCCCGTCGATAACGATCACTTCAATGACGGCAGGGTCCTTCAGCGCTTCCCGAATGCATGAGGAAATGTGCAACGCCTCGTTTCGCGCGGGAATAACCACCGACACTGTACGGGGAGGTTCAGTTTCCATTCCGGACCGGATCTGCTTTGCAAAAAACGTCCCCTGCAATATCAAGAGTGCATAAAAGGGAACCCATTGACACAGATACGCCCATACCGGCAGTTGCCAAACGCCGGTATGATGAAAAACGCCGTAGGTTACAAAGTAAAAGGCAATGGTCAGACAGAGCAGCAGCCAGGGTTTTGAAGGCCGCAGAACAAGAAAGGGGATAACCCAGGAAATGTACCAGAAGTGAACTGTGGGTGCCAGCAGGATGACACATCCCAGAACAAAGAAAATCCCTGAAACAGGGTCATTTCGATAGCGGCCGCGCCTTTCGGGATGAAAATGGAAAATGCCCCATCCCAGCAAAACCACCAACAGAACTTTACAGATCATTGTGGCGGGTTCGATGCCGCCAAAAATGACCCTCAGCACGCCGTGAATAGAACCGTTGAACGCAAAATTTTCACCGAATTGGGTTATGCCGGCAAACATGCCGGTCAGGGTTTCATGGCAAAATACCCACGAAAACACAGCATAGGGAAACGCTGCTGTAACCAGCGCAATCCAGGCAAAAGAAAGGTTTTCGCGCGTTATGAGAAAGAAAACGGCCAGGACGGACACATACTTCACTTCAATGGAAAGACCGGCCAGAAGAAACATCCACCCCCATTTTTTTCGGTCAAAAAAGCAAATGGCACCGGTCAGAAGGAAACACTGGATTACATCAAAATGGCCTTCAGCTGAAAACGCCCAGAGGATCACCGGATTGAGACCGTAAAGGATCAACCACCGGAGATCCAGGTGGCGGTATGCCAGAAGAAACACCAGAAATACCATCGTCCCCATATCCAAAAGGATCAATATGCATTTTATGGCCAGGGGATGATACCAAATATTCCCGACCAGCGAAAAAAAGCCCAGCATCAGGGGAGGGTAGGCGGCTGTTATGTTGGGATGATTGATCTTTCCATGGAAAGGATCATTTTTCGCCAGCAAATTCACGTTGGGGTCAGCAGGTGCATGATGGTAAGGACTGATGCCGTGCGCCAGAACGCGCCCTTCCCAGAGATAGCGGTTCACATCATCAGAAGCTTCATGGGTCAGCAGCACAAGACGACAGAGCAGCGCCATGGCGAATATGAAAAGCACTTTCTGTTTGGATGAGAAGGTCCTTGGAATCAGCAGGAGCAGGGCCATGCAGAGGAACCATTGAAAAGCAAACAGGAAAATGAAATACCCGGCTGGGAGCGATGTTCCATCCGCTCCCGGTATGGGCAAAAAATGTTTGCCAACGGGAACCAGCCATCCCCCCGCCACACATGAGAGCAACATCAGAAGTGCTAAAAGGCCGGTAAAGATAAGATTGAAAGAAACCGGTCCGGACCCTTTAAAATAACCCGTCATTTCGATAGGCCCGAGGCATGTGCCAGGGTCAGAAAACCCACAAAAAGAAACCCCGAGGCGTAAGCGGCCAGAAAGGGTCCCACCAGATATTTTCCGGCCGCCAGGTAATAGCCCAGGGAACCCGCACAGTAAACGCCAAAAAGGATTTCCAGAAGGCCGGACCAGGGCAGTCTGATCCGATAGTGCATCATCTCCTTATCCCCCTTCTTGGGCGTTCTCACAAACGGGCTTTGATGACCCGCCAGGGCTTCCAGAACCGCTCGCGAGTTGGAAAGGGCAATGCCGATGCCCACCGCCACCAGAAAAGGGAGGTAGATCACACGGCGGCCCCATCCTTTTCCATAAGAGGCGCGCTGGCTGGCCATGTACAGGGTGCTCGGGGCTGCCATTGCCATTCCCAGCAGGATGGCGATACCGGTAAATACCGCCGGGCTGGGCGAAAATTCCAGCATCATGAGGACCGGCAGCGCCAGAATGGCCATGATCACCATCATGGGGTGGACCAGATAATGGGTGAGATGAAAAAAAGCCTCCACCTTCTTAAAGATGGATGCGTTTGAGACGAAAATATCGGGAAGCAGTTTCAAAGCCGTCTGGATGGAGCCTTTTGCCCATCTGAACTGCTGATTTTTAAAGGCCCCCACATCCTCCGGTATTTCAGCCGGTACGACCACATCGGGGACGAAGAGGGTGTGCCATCCATGAAACTGGACCCGGTAAGAAAGGTCCATATCCTCTGTCAGGGTATCCCACTGCCATCCCCCGCTTTCTTCTATGGCGTTCTTCCGCCACATGCCCGCGGTCCCGTTAAAATTCATAAACAATCCGGTCCAGTTGCGCGCAGATTGTTCGATCATGAAATGACCGTCGATGCCGATGGACTGCACCCGGGTGAGCAGGGACCTTTTGCGGTTCAAGTGCCCCCACCGGGCCTGCACCAATCCCAGTCGGTCGTTTTCCAGAAAAAACGGTACAATTCTTTGCAGATAATCATTTGAAGGGGCAAAATCGGCATCGAATATGGTGATCAGTTCGCCCCGGGCGGATTTCAGCCCTTCAGCCAGTGCCCCCGCTTTAAACCCACGTCTGGTATTTCTGCGGATGACATGAAGGTCATGCCCCTCATTTCGGAGCTCATGGGCCACCTGGTCAATCAGGTCTCTGGTTTTGTCCGTGGAATCATCCAGTACCTGTATTTCGTGTCTGTCTTTTGGGTATTTCATTCGGGCGACAGAACGCATCACCCGGGCCGCCACATTGTATTCATTATAGATGGGAATCTGGGTGGTTACTTTCGGCCACTGTTCCGTGCCATTCATATGCGAATATCGCCTCAGAATGCGACGGCGTTTTATTTCAGCACCTTTCCTTCCCTTTTGAAACAGAAACACCATCAGATAGCAATTCAGCCCGTACACCATGAGCAGGAATGCCGCCAGAAAATAGACCCCGATGATGATATATGAAATAAGCGTCCCCAAACCACGTCCTTTCAACAGCGGAAGGCCGGCATTATCAGGGCCTCGGCAAGAAATAATTAAACATCTGGCTTGTCTTTTGGCCCGTCTACTGCGTTGCATCCACCGGCACATATCCACCAATATGCACAGGTGGATGCGCCTTGTATACGAACCAAAATCCTGCGCAATCTTGTGTAATTATTTTTTGCCGGGGCCCTTACAAAACGGAATTTCCGATTTAAAAATCCATTTGAATCGGATAATACAGTGAAATCAGCAGGATGCTCATTATACAGAAACCCCTGAAATTATCAAGACAAACTGCTTTTTACCATAAGTGTTGACATCAAACGAAACTCATGGATAATCAAACCATAAAGGCTGTTTTTGTAAGCAGCCGAATTCAACGTTTCATGTTGAATCTCAATCTATGTCACTTTTGAGAAAGGGGGGCCCCATGAAAAAGAGCACCATTAAAATCAGACTCATGAAGGCTGAAGATTATGATGCCGTGGTTGGGATTGACGAGAAAGTACTCAAGGCTTCACGGCCAGATTATTACAACGTGAAATTTGAGAAACTTTTTCAGACCAAAGATTATTTGCCCGCGTCTCTGGTGGCGGAGGATGAAAAAGACACGGTGGTGGGGTTTGTCATGGGAGAAATCTTCATGGGAGAATACGGTATTTTCCAGGAAGAGGCCACCCTGGATACCATCGGCGTTGATCCCGATTGTCAGCAAAAAGGGATTGGGGAGCAGTTGATCAATGAATTTTTGGAACATTTGAAGAAACTCGGCGTCAAAAAAATCAGTACGCTGGTCGCCTGGAATGATTCAAAGTTGATACATTTTTTCAGTGCGAACCGATTCGCCCCCTCAAAAACCATTTACCTGGAACGAAACGTCTGATCCGAGGCTCTGATCTTTAGGACTGGGGAGAGTTGTGGGATGGTATTTCTGAATGACATTCCGGTAGTCTTCCCTCCAGTCCGTCAACCCATGTTTTGCCGGAACATAAAAGGCCTTTCAGAAAAGCCATAATAGCGGAAGGCTGGCAAACCCCATACTGACCCATGCAGCGGCGCAGAGAAGCCACATGACCTTAACGATATCCGATGGCGTTGCATCGCCTAAGCCTTCTCCCAGCCAGGGTTTATCTTTGGTACTTTTTCCGTAAGTTGCAGGACCCGCCAGCCGAATCCCCAATGCCCCTGCCATGAAACTTTCGCCATGGGCGGAATTGGGCGATTCATGTTTCAGCCGATCTCTAAAACCGATTTTCATTCCCTTTACCCCATTGTGCCCCGTAAGCATGGCACCCAGAAACAGGAAAAGAAAGGAGAGCCGCGCCGGAACAAAATTCATGATGTCATCCAGCCTTGCCCCGGCCCACCCAAGGGCTTCATATCGCTCATTTTTATAGCCTACCATGGAGTCCATGGTGCTGACAACTTTGAACAACAGCATGGCGCCCAGTGCAAAAAGCACGGGTTGTGCACCCACAAGCGACCCCATCATCCCTCCCACCATGTACCAGAAAAGGGGCGAAATAAAACCATCAATGAAATTTTCCGCCAGCGTTTCCACGGCGGCCCGGCACACCCCTTTTTCATCCAGAACGGAGACATCTCGGCCTACAACCCTTGAAACATGCTGCCGGGAAGCTTCCAGGTCTCCTGCTTCAAGAGCATCCACAACAGGGTTCAGATGCACCGTCAAATCCCGCAGGGCCAGACAGGAAAAACAAACAAAAACATGAAAAAGAAAACCTAAGGGGGCATAAATGCCATTCAGGATCCGGGAGACCAGCAGAAACGCCGTCAGGCTCACTCCCGCAACGCCTAACGCCAGGACGATCCCCCCTGGGCGGGTTGCAAGATGCAGTTTGCGCAGCCACTTCTCACCCAGGGCAATCCCCCGACCCATCAACCGAATGGGGTGGAACCGGTATTCCGGATCACCCATAAAGACATCCAACAAAAAACCCATCCATAAAACAATAATGAATTCAGTCATTAAACCGCTCTTTTACTCCCTATCGCAACCAAAACCAACCGGTTACGGTCATAATTTGATTTCCCCATATGGCGCAAAACAACAGCAGCAGAAGGCTCACCATTTCATTGGCGGTCCCCAGCAAATCCCCGGTAATCCCGCCGAACTGTTTCATGCACCGTTTGCCGTACAGCGCTGTAAACCCCCACCCCATAAAGAAAAGCCCTACGCCCAAGGGGCCAAAGAAAAGGCACACGATTAGACAGAGACAATGGGAAAAAATCCAGTGTTCCTTCGAAGCACCGGCCACAAAGGGACCCGCCATTCCTTTCCCGGCGCGGGCATAGGGAAGTGTGGTGATCAGTCCCACCATCATGTCCCTGGAGATGGCGCTGACCGCCAGTACCCATATAAGGGATCCAGAGGAAATGAGTCTTGAAAAGATCACCATCCGAAGGATCACATCCAGTATCAATGCCAGGGAGCCGAAAGCCCCCACGGATACGTCTTTCATAATATTCAGACGTTTCTGCCGGCCGAAACCCCCAATGGAATCGGCCCAGTCCGCGAGTCCGTCCAAATGAAGTCCCCGGGTCAGGCATATTTCCAGCGCAACCATCAACACTGCGCCTCCCAGGGGCCATGGGGTGGGCAACAGCCACTGCCACAAG
>JGI10211J34971_10003417_pt1 | contig 12721 bp, 23 predicted proteins | sample Etolagsediment_FD_34971 | JGI IMG/M metagenome (IMG submission 34971) | reverse complement strand
CTATGGCCCCCCCAATAATCGAGAAGGACACTCCCGCGGCAATGAACAGGCTGATTCCGCTTCCAATTCCATATTTGGTTACAACTTCATCCAGATACAGCACAATAACTGAACCCAGTGCGATCTGCAAAATAACCAAAGGCATTGCAATCTCGGGAGCAATCCCCTCCGCAAGCAGCACCCTCCCCGTCATTACGAAAATCGTGGCTTCCACAAGCGCAATAATAATAGCAAGAACCTTCTGCAGTTCCTGGAATTTAACCTTCTCTTTAGGATCACGGGGATTCAAATCAATAATTCCCGCGCCTGAAAACAACTGGAGAAAAATGCTGGCCAATACAATCGGCCCAATACTTGTAGTAAGCAAACTCCCTAATTTTGATGCCGTAATCATCTGCAGGAAGTCAAACTGGCCGCCCACATCCTTTGCGCCGAACGCAATAACGTTATACATCAAGAAGAAGATAAACAGGGCTATCCCTGTCCATATAAATCTCTCTTTTGTATCCGGCGGCCTCACCGGCGGCTTGATCTCAGGAAGAAACTGCGCTATCCTGTGGCCGACATCAAGAATTGATCCCATACGTTCACTTCACTCTATTTTGGAAATGCTTCCGCCTGCAGCCTTTATCTTTTCTTCGGCCCTGGCGCTCCAGGAAAGTGCTTTCACTGCAACCGGGTGCATAATCCTTCCAGTTGCAAGCACCTTCCCTTTGAAAGACATCTCTTTCTTTCCCCCTTCTGCGAGGGAATTAATCTCATACAGGTTCATTACTTTTCCCGGGGGTTTTTTCCTCTTCAGGCCTTCCCTTCCGTACCTGTCCGGGTCGTTTGCAGTAATCCAGCTCCATTTGTGCTTGTGCAGACCTGCGTTTCCTACTCCTCCCCTGTTTCCTGAGCCCCTCTTGTTCTTTGCATTCCCTGTTCCGCAGCTCCTCGAACCGCGCATCTTTCCAATCTTTCTCTTCCTTCTTTCTGGCATGAGTATCACCGCTACATCATTCTTTTTAAGAGTGAATCCATGTCCTCCCGTTTTCCCAGGTCCCCTTCGGGTGCCGGCTTTTTAATCGTTTTGTAGCCCTTCCTGGGAGGGTGCAACCTGAATACAGGATCCACGAAATCCTTCAGCTTTTCCTTGTGCATGATTTTCTGTGCAGCCTGCTTTATCTCCTCTTCCTCCATCACGTCCCTGAGCATCCTCCTGCCTTTTTCCCCCCTTTTCTTGAGGAGCTCAAAGAGAACCTTTTCAGATATTGGCCCATAGGTAATGTAGTCCTTGCAAACCTTTACCATCCCCATATTCTGAGGTGTGTCATCAATAATGACACAGTTGTTTGGCCTCTCAATGTTCAGGAGATCCAGGGTCTGCTTTATTTTTGGGGCAATGTTCCTTATTCCCCTAATTCTAACTACTGCAATCTTCATATCTTATCACCCGGCTGTGGTTTCATTTGATTAAGCGAGTCCAGCGCATTAACGGTTGCCATTGCCATGTTGTAAATGTTTGCGGTTGAACCCTTTGAAAAGCTCCATACATCCTCAACTCCGGCAATTGTAAGCACTTTCTTGACCACAGAGTTCGCTGCAAGCCCAAGACCCTTTGGAGCGGGCTTGAGGACCACCTGCGTGCTCCCATATTTCCCCCTCACTTCCCTGGGCATAGAGTGCGGGGTTCCGCACCTGCACTCCCATGAACCGCATCCGCTCTTCACGGAAATCATATGCTTCCTTGCATCAAGCATCGCGTAATCAATCGCAGGCTTAACTTCTTCGTTCTTGCCCACTCCGATTCCCACGTGGCCTTTCTTGTCCCCGAGCACTACAATTACCCTGAAGCTCATCTTCCTTCCAGAGTCCGTAGCCCTTTGGGTTGGGCTCACCATGATTGTATCAGCTTCCAGCTCCGGAAGAAGCGCATCAATTATCTCCGGCTCAAGAATGGGCTTTCCCTTGTTGAATATCTCCTCAAGTGTAGTAATCTCCTTATTCTTCACCTGCCTTCCCATCTCTGTTTTTGGGGTCCAGGCTTCGATATTAAGCATCCTTACTTTTTCTTCTCTTCTTCTCCTTCTTGCCATGTGATCACTCCTTGCCCATTGCTTCCTTCGCGCTCTCAAAGAGCGAGGTGAACTTTTTCGGGTCAAAACCCTCTTTCAAGTATGAAGAAAACCTCTTCTTGTATTCTGCTTCGGAAAGCGAGTTTGCGAGCGCCTCAATGTGCGCGCCCTTCACCCTTCCTTCATCCACAATATTCTCTCCGTGCGGGCTTGCAAGCCCTGCATCCACAGCGCCTTTCTGCGCAGCGAACGGCAGTCCGCCCACCACAGGGGGCACGAGCCCGACATCCAGAACAAACTCCTTCACGCCTGCCTTTTTCCCGAGCATGCCCGCGTAGAATCCCGCAAGGTATGCGGTTGGCAGGTTCCTCCTTGAAGCCCACTTAAACTTCTTGAGGTCCTTGGAGTTAACAGATACAAGTATTTTATCCCCGGAGGGGTTGAATTCCACAAGCTGCACAAGTACATGCTTATTGCTCCTTCTCACAACCAGCCTCGGCTTTCCGGATTTAACCAGTGCAAGCCTTTTTGCATAGTTAGTGGATTTGGATTTCCTTCTCCTGAACGGGACAACATATGTAGGTCCTTTTGCTTTAGCCATACCATCACTCCTTCTTCACCGGTGGTTTCTTAGCCGGTGTTTTTTTTGCGGGTGCCTCCTTCTTTGGTTCAGCTTTCTTTGGTGCAGGTATTTTTTCTTCCACCTTCTTCACTTCCGCCTTCTTCTTTTCCACGTACATTTCATTTTCTATCAGGTATGTACGAAGTGCTTTCTTTCCCCTGAACGAGCCACCCTTAATCTTAAGGTAAACTTTTCTCTTATATTCTGCAGGAACTTCACCAGTCTCGAGCATCTCCTCAAGATATTTTCTCTGGGAGCGGATTCTCTCCATCCAGGCCTCTTTCTTGCCCTTCCTGGAGTATTTTTTACCTCTCCTCTTTCCAGTTCCTTTCTTCTTCCTTGGGGGCTTGGTTCTCGGTCCAACCTTCCTGATGCCGTAAACCGCACCATCCTCAATGAGCCCACGTACATCCTCGCGTGTAAGTGATTCCATTGCGCGTACTTTCTCCCCCTTCTTTATCCTGATCCTGTTTTGCCCCACTTTCAGAATATCCGCAGCCAGCCTCTTCACAGTAATAGCAGTCATTTTTTCACCCCTTCGTTAAGAATCCTGAGATTCAGCTCCTTTGCCTTTGCAACAATGTCAGCCTTCTTCCTCTTGCCCACCTTTGAAGCAATCCTCACGAGCACCTTCTCAGCCCCTTCAAGTTCCTTCACGTTGTTCACAAGAATCTCCTGAAGCCCAAGTGGGTGCAATCCGCGCACATCTTCTGCATTTTTGTTCCCTACGCGCGGGCTCTTTCCCATGAATGCTTTTCTGATTCTTTTCTTGTTGTCAATCCCCGTCTGTTTCCTCCATCTGGACTTGACGCTCTTCATTCTCCTGCATCCGGTAGTGTTTGGCACAGTGAACTTCTTCTTGGATTTCTTTTTTACGGAAATCTTCTTCTGCTTCGGTGCCGCCTTCTTAGCCGCAGCCTTCACAGGTGCTTTTTTAGTTTCAGTTTTTTCAGCCATGAACTTCACCTCACTCCTTCATCGGGTAGATCCCATCCTGGAATATCCTGCAGTCGTAGCCCTTGATTGTCGTGGTTTTCCTGATGTTCGCCACGGTCTGGCCTACTGCTTCCTTGTCCGGGCTGGAAATGATTATCTCCTGCCCTTTCACTTCGACCTTTGCATTCCCATGCACCTTGGTCTTTCTCGCTTTCCTTTCTCCCAGGAAGTTCTTGACGTGGATTTCCTTTCCCTTCACTTCCACGCTAATTGGGAAGTGCGCGAACCTTATCCTCATCTTACTCGTAAAGCCCTCTGTCACACCTTTGAATATGTTGGTGAGGTGGGCCCTTACGGTGTTCTCGATTGCCTTTCCCTTTCCATTTATTGTAAGGGTGTCGCCTTCGAGCTTGAGGTCAAGAATTGTTCCTTTGAACTCTCTTACAACGGACCCGTTGGGCCCGCTGGCCGTTACTTTGACTCCTTCAACAGCAACGGTCACACCTGCAGGTATTTTTACCTCGATCATCTAAATCACATCTTCAATATCACTAATATACAAACGCAAGCAATCGCCCACCAATCTGCTTCTCCTGGGCTTCCTGGTTCGTGACCACTCCTATGGATGTGGAAACCACAATCAGTCCCACTCCCACTCCAGGGATGTGCATCTGCTCTACATTTGCCCATTCGTCCCTCTTTACAGGGACCCTGGGTTTGATTACCCCGCAGTTGTTTATGAAACCGCCGAGCACCACTTTGTAGTAGCCGCCCTTCCCGTTGTCCACGAACTCGAATTTTTTCACATACCCATGCTCCTTGAAGAGCTTGAGTATCTCGCCCACCATCTTTGATGCGCGCACCGTACACTCTTCCACACCCGCAATTTCGTGAGTTTTGATCGTGTTCATCGCGTCTCCCAAAAGGTCTATTGACATAATCATCACCTAGTACTGCCTGAAGCCGATGGATTCACCGACTTCCCTGAAGCACCTTCTGCAAATGTGCAGCTTGTACTTCCTGATTACCGCTTTTGCGGTCCCGCAAATCCTGCATTTTCGCTTTCCCTTTCCTTTATACTTTTCATCTATTGGAACTTTAGCCATGTAATCACTCCATAACAGCATCAAACCTGCTCTTTGCAAACTGGATTCCTTCTTCTTTGGTAAGGATATGTTTCCTCCCCACCTTTGTTGTCTTGAGGGTTCTCCTCTTCACCCTCTCCCCCTTTCGTATAAGTGTTACGCAAACATCAAACCCAAGCATCCCAATCGTAGGGTCATACTTTGCTCCCGGGAAATCAATGTACTCCTTAATCCCGAATGAAAAGTTTCCCCTGTTATCAAAGTTTGATTCACTCAGCACCTTCTTTTTTGCTGCAAGCGCTTTTGTAATGAACTCCACAGCTTTCTCTCCCCTCAGAGTAGTCTTTACCCCAATGGGCATGCCCTTCCTCAGCTTGAATGTGGGGTTCCTGTCCCTTGCCTTTGTTTCTATAACCGTATTCTCAGTGAGCGCCTCGAGCAGCTTCTTCGCCTTTTCCAAAGGCTCACCAGGCTCTCCGATTCCCATGTTCACGGTAACCTTGTCAATTACAATTTCCCTCATTGGGTTTTCTTTCTCTGCCATTTCACTCACCCATTACAAAGAGGTAGCCTGCAAGTGTCCTGAAGCTCTCTTCCCCAGCGCTTACGAGCGCCTCCGCCGGCCTCCCTTCATCATTCGGGTAGATTTCCTCGATAACCACGTTTGCACCGGAGTGCTTTCCATCCGTGATTATGCATTTTGCACCCTTCCCGAATTTGTGGAGCTTTGCCAATTTCTTCTCCTTCAAATCAAATTCAATGGTGTCCCCTACTTTCACATTATTGTCTGCAAGCAGGTTTCTTCCATCATGAAGCGCTATGCTGATCTTGTTCCCAGGGACAGTTTTCTTCCCGGTGACCTTGAGCAATTTCACTCCACTCTTTTCTTCCTCAAGCTTCTCAGGCACAAGCTTTCCCCGGTTCACGCCTATTCTATAATATGCATCGGCCGCAGGCATGGAAACAATGTCCATGAACCCCACCGGGAACTTGTGGTCCGTTCTTGCAATACCATCCACGAGAACTTTCCTGTCGTTCAGAATCACTTTTACTTCCTTGGAATTCTCAGCAACCCCAAGCACTTCCCTAAGCAATACAACCAGGGACATGCTCTTCTTTTTCCCATGTGGGCCAGGGCTCGTGTTTGCAATCCAAACCTCTGCTTTCTTGTTGTGGATTGGCACTGCTTTTGGCACTGCGATTCTTTTAGTGTGACCTTTCCTTCCTCGTTTCGCCATCTTATTCACCCTTCATGAACTTCTTCCTGTATGCGCTCTCCTTGAGAGCAGTAAGCTTGAGATTCGAAGGCTGGAACGGAGCCATGTTTTCAACTCCCCTTGCATTTCTTGCAGTAACCCCTTCAAGATAGACGAGACCTTTTATGTGGCTCACCTTCTGCACCTTTGCGTTCTTTCCCTTGTGCATCCCGCGCATCACTGTTACGGTGTCTCCCTTGTTCACAAGCACAGACCTCTTCGCAATCTTTGCACTGTCCTTGAGCTCTTTTGCAATATGCACCCTGAGGAATGCCCTCGTTTTGTGCATCTTTCCGGAATACTTTTTCCTTCTTTCTCTCCTTCTCTTCATGAATATCCCCTCAAACCACTCCAGGCGCTATTGCAGCCACCTTGGGGTGCCTTTCTGAAATCTCCTTTGCAACAACTCCCTTGATCTCGGTTCCAATCGGGAGTTTATCATCATTCACGAGCACGCATGCGTTATCCTCAAAGCTTACCCTCATCCCATTGGGCCTCTTTATCTCTTTCTTCTGCCTGACGATTATCGCCTTCACTTTCTTCTTTACCATGTCCGGCTTTCCTTTCTTCACCGAGGCAATGATAATATCCCCCACTCCCGCTTTTGGGTTCCTTCCGCGCACACCCTTGTACCCGACAACACCAATGATTCCTACGAGCTTTGCGCCCGAGTTGTCACTGCACAGCAACTGCGTACCAAGCGTAAGAGTCTTTGGAATATGTGAGCCCAATCCTTTCATGCTTCCACCTTTTCAGCATTTGAGATGATTTCAAGCACAATCCATGACTTGGTTTTGCTGATTTTCCTGGTTTCCCCAATCCTGACCCTGTCGCCAACCTTGGCACCAATCTCGTCAGGGTTGTGGGCCTGAATCCTCGACCTTCCCCTTGCCATCCTTTTGTACTTGCTCACTTTCTTTGTAACATCCCTTTCGACCACGACGGTCTTCTTATTCTTGTCGCTGACAACTCTGCCCACTAGCCTTGCTCCCCGTATGGAGATAGGTCTTTTCTGCTTGTTGCCTTTTTCTTCAGCCATATCATCACCTTATTTTTTTCCTGAGTTTTCTCGGCCGGTCTTCGGCCCTGAACATTATTTCATCACCACGAACCCTATCCCCCGCAATCTCGAAAACGCATCCTTTTTTCGGAACCCTTTTCTCGGTTCCGTGCGCTTCAATCACGAAGGTGTTCTTGGTTTCATCCACTATTTTTCCGTTAGCACCCAGAAAGCTTTTTGCAGAGCTCTCCAGCACCACCAGGTCCTTCCCAATGAATTCCCCGATTAAATGCCGCATCTACTCAACTTCGATGTTTTCTCCGGGGTATCCCATCTTCACAAGAATGTCCTTTACCTTCCTCTTGTGATTTCCCTGCAGCACGATTGCGCCTTCTTTTGCGCTCCCGCCGCATGCAAGGGCGTTCTTCAGGGATTTTGCCGCTTCGGACAACCGGTTCTTGTCGATGCCTTCAACCACGGTCACCAGCTTCTTGAACTTCGCCTTGGTGACGTGCACCCGGATCTTGGTTACTTCTTCCTTATCCAGAATCTCGCAAGCGCAGAGATCCTTTATCATACCGCATTTCTGACATATTTCTGCCAATTTATTTACCTCTTTTATGCTTTTTTCTTTTCATTCTTGAGCGTGAGTATTCTCGCAATTGCCTTCCTTATCTGCCTGTTCTTTTTCGGGTTCTCATTCCCTTCTTCAAGCAATGCAAGGTTAAGCTCTTCGAGCTTCTTTTCAATTTCCGCCTCGGTCAATCCCCTGAGCTCAGACATTTTATACACTGCCATCTATTTCGCCTCCTTGGGTTTTTCCTCTTTCGGGGCAGGTTTTGCTTCCTTTTTCTCAGGAGCTTTCTCTGCAGGCTTTTCCGCAGGCTTCGGTGCTTCAGCTTTCACATCCTTTGGCGGCCCCTGAACTCTTTCAGTGGGCTGCCCAGGCCCTCCCCTGTCTCCGCCACGCGGAGGATACCTTCTGTTGCCGTATCCGCTTCCGCCTTCTCTCCTTCCCCTGTATTCCCTTCTTTCTGTTTTTACATATCTCTCATCCTGCATCAGGCGGGATTCAAGGACAGCGTTTTCAGGCTTATCCGGGAAAACGGTTCCAGGAGGAGCAATTCTTACCAGGACTCCGATGATTCCGGATTTTGTGTTTGCGGAAACATGAGCTTCATCTACAAGCCTCGCAGGCTCTCCTGCCTTTGGAATATATCCATCAGCAACCCTGAGGCTCTTGCTTCTTGCACCCTTTGCGCCGATTTTTCCTGCAGCTACAATCTCCGCCCCAAGTGCACCATTCCTCATGATGTCTTTCAGGAGGAAGTGCAGAACTGCCCTCACCTTCTTTCCCATCTCGATGTATTTTGCTGCCTTTTTCGCTACAAGCATGGGCTCAAGGGTAGGGTTCTTCACTTCAACTACGCTGATTTGCGGGTTGTCCAGCTTGAACTTTTTCTTGAGGGTTTCAGTAAGCATGTTAATAGTCTTTCCCTTCTTTCCAATTACTCTTCCCGGGTTGAGAACCTCAATTGCAATCCTTGTGACGATTGGAGTCCTCTGGATTTCAATGCTCGCAACTCCTGCGCGGTCAAGCTCGTTCTCCAGGAACTTCATGACCTTGTACTTTTCAATCGGGTTATCTATGAATTTTCCTTCAATTGCCATCATGACACCTCCTTCTTTTCAGGCTCCTTTTTCTCTGGAGGTTTTTCCTCTTCCGGAGCCTCTTTTTTAGGTTCCTCTTTTGGAGGTTCCGCCTTCTTCTCGGGAGGCTTCTCCTCTTTCTTGGGTTCTTCCTTTACTGGAGCAGCCTTTGCCTCTTCCTTTTTAGGTTCAGGAGTTGCAGCAGGCTTTGGAACTTCCTTTGGCTTTTCCACCGGTTTCTCTGCCGGTTTCGGAGTCTCAACTTTCTCAACAGGCTTAGGCGTTTCAGCTTTCGGAACTTCCTTTGGCTTTTCCACCGGCTTCTCCACAGGTTTTGCAGCCGCAGCCTTTTCAGGTGCAGGCTTAATCTCCTTTGCTTCCGCTTTTGGAGCCGCCTTTGCTTCAGCCGCCTTCTTAGCCTCTTCTGCCTTCTTTGCAGCATCAGCTTTCTTTTTCTCTTCAGCCGCCTTTGCCTCTTCCTCAACCCTCTTCTTCTTGCCTTCAACCTTCTCCTTAAGCACAATCTCAACGCGAGCAGTCTCCAGCTTTGAGGTGTTTCTCCTTCCCTTGGAAGAATACCTCATATGTGAGAATTTTTTGTTCGCGGATGCGTGAACCACAATCAACTCTTCACTCAATCCCTTCTCCTTTGCATTCGCAATAGCTGATTCAAGGCACTTCAAAACAATGCCCACGGACTTCACGGGCCACCTGCCCTTCTGTCCCTGCAACTCTTTCCTGTGTGCCATCCTCGTATTGTGAGAGCGGTACTTTATTGGCCTCTTCTTTGCCTTTGCATCCTCAAGGATTTCCACCGCCATCTCTGCCGGCCTCCTTCTAATGTTATGGCAGACCTCAGTAAGGTCCTTATATGAAGCGTTGACATCCTCAATCCTTGCCTTTGCAAAGTCGGCTTCATTCTCAATATTATATGTATATGACATAATAGCACCTACTTGAGGGGCACGAACTTTGAACCCCTGGTAGCTCCCACACCAGGACCGGAGTGCATAACCCTTCCGGTGCTGTGCGCAAACTCACCAAGCCTCTTCCCAAGGTGTTTCACAGTAATCTCAACGTTCTTGAACTCTTTCCCATTGTACACTCCAAAGGTAAGCCCAATCCATTCGGGGAGCACAACTGCTTCCCTTATATGGGTCTTGATTACCTTCTTCGGGTTTTCCTTCTTCGTTTGCCTCACCGTTTCAATGAGCTTCTTCAGCCTTGGGTTTTGATTGACCCTCTTCATGGTTCTCCTCTCCCTTGAGGTAAGCAGAGGAAGAAATTCCTCCATGCTCATGTCCTTGACCTGGCTTTCTTCCATGCCTCTGAAAAGTTCTTTTTTAACCATTCATTCACCCTTTGGCCTTCCGCCCGGTCCTCTTGGCGGCTATGTGCCCGACCTTACCACCCGGCGGCGTTCCGCGCGCCACGGTTGTAGGCTTACCAGCATGATGCTGCTTTCCTCCATGTGGGTGGTTGTATGCACTCATTGCCACACCCCTGACCTTCGGCCAGATGTGGGTGCTCCTTGCCCTGTGCTTGTGGTGCGCAGTACCTGCTTTCATAAGCGGTCTTGACTTGATTCCACCACCGTTAATTATTCCCACCTGTGCCCTTGATTCGGAAGAAACGTTAATTGTTTTCCTGCTTGGGAGCTTGATTGAAACAACCGAGCCTTCTCTTGCAACAACGGTTCCGGATGTGCCCGGAGACCTGATGAATTTGCCTCCATCCCCTGGAGTCTTCTCCACATTGTACACTGTGGTTCCCTCAGGAATCCTGTACAATGGAAGCACATTTCCAAATGCAACTTTTGCCTGCACCCCGAGCTCCACATAGTCTCCTATGCAGATTCCCTCAGGCGCAATAAGATGCCCTTCCTCATTATTATCATATTTTACTTTCATGAGGAGTGCGTTCCTTGCCGGGTCATCCACGAAGTCCACAACCTGCCCCCTGATCACTCCTGTCTTCTCCACATCATCATAAGTCCTGAATTTGAGCTCCACTTTAAATCTCTTCTTCGGGGCGCGGTACTTTGACCTTCCGCTTCCCCTTCTCTGTGATTTTAGTCTTTTTCCCATTCAAATCACCTATGCCATCTTCAGTTTTGAGGAAATGTCCTCCGCCTTATGGCTGTCCGCAATCCTTACCACTGCCCTTTTTCCACCGGTTGGGGCAAGGTAGGTCCTCACTGATTTCACTTTTACCTTGAAGATTTTTTCCACTTCGTCCTTTACCTGTTTTTTAGTGGCTTTCTCCTCTACCTTGAAAGTAATTGTATTGTCGAATTCGATTTTTCCAATTGCTTTTTCCGTTTTTACGGGCTCTTTCAATATCATCTTAATCACAGCTCCCCAATTTTCTTGAGTGCAGCTTCCGTGTACACGGTAAGCCTCCCCGGGTGTGTTCCGGGCGCAAGGTGCTTCACCTTCAGGTTTTCTACAGCAACCACGTCCACTCCGGCCAGGTTCCTCGCAGATTTGAGTATCTCCCCTCCGCTCACTACAATGAGTGCGCTCTTTGGGGTCTTTGTCCCTGCTTTCCTTCGCCTTACTCCGCTTCTTGCTTTCCTTCCGTTCTTTGCCCTGTCCAGGTCCTTTCCAATAACTCCGTTCAGTGCAGCAATCACTTCTTTTGTTTTCGTTACTTTTTCAAGAGCATCCTCAAACACAAGAGGTGCAGCACCTTCATACATATGCCCCCTTGCCTTCACAAGCTCAGGGTGTGCGGTTGCCGCAATTGCGCTTACCAGCGCCTTCTTGTACTCTTTCTTGTTAATCTTTTCAACTATTTTTTTCTCAGGCTTCGGGGGGTGCGCTCTCCTTCCCTTTGTTGCGGAAGGAATCCTTACAACTTTTCCTGCAAGCCCTTCAGGCCTAACTTCTCTGGGAAGCATAGCCTGACCCCTATTCTTGAGTGAACCATAGTCACCTTTCCTTCCGCGGTATTTTCCAGAAGTCTCGGTTCCGGCCCACCTGTATGGGCCCTGGGGCTGGTATCCCTTGCTCTCATCAGAAAGTACTGCCCTCTTGATTATTTCAGCCCTCACATCTTCTTCAAACTGCTTTGGAAGCTCTATCTGCTTCCCGGCAGCTCCATTGAGTGTATAAACGTCTGCTTTCATTCATCACACCTTTGATTCCAGGGATACGTAAGTAAGCTTGGGCTCCTGCACCTTGTCTGGTGCACGGGTTCCCAGCCTTATCCGAATGAGCCTCTTAACCGGCCCTGGCACTGAACCTTTCAATAAAACATAATTGTTCTTCACAAAACCATACTGGGGAAATCCGCCTTTCGGATTTATCTCGTCAATGTTTCCCCCTATTTTCATAATGCGCTTATTCACTTCAGTTCGGTTATGGTAACCGAGCTGCCCGGCTCTCCTTGCCGTATATAATATGTAGGCAGGATGCCATTGCCCAAGCGTACCCGAAGCCCTTCTCTGCCCCGTTGCCTTCGGCCTGTGCAGCGCAGTCCCGAACCTCTTGTGGGGTCCCTGCCATCCCTTTCCAATGGATACAGAAATTACATCAACGTATTCTCCGGTCTTGAACATGTCCTCGGGCTTGAGCTCCTTGCCCATAAGCCCCTTTACATATTCAATCTTCTCCTTCAAATCAGACCCTCCAACTGCAAGCTCCATCCTTTCCGGATGCTTCTTGCCGATTCCTGTCTTGTCCGGCTGTGTGTACACGAGCGCAGAAAGTTCATCAACATTCTCTTCAGAAAACTCAGCCTTTGCTTTCTTGTTCTTGATTCCGATTTTCTTGAGCGTGTTCGTGTCATCCACAAGCATGTCGCCCACAGCTTTTCCGCTTTTGTATCCCCTCACTCCATACACATAAAGTGGTGGAACCTCAATCACGGTTACTGCGGAGGAAATCTCCTGCCCGCTTGTGGGGCCTTCAGAATCATCGATGAAACTAAGGTGTGTCATCCCCGCTTTATACCCTGCAAAACCAAGAAGCCTTGCCTCGCTTGATTCAGCCCAGTGGCTGACCCGGGGCACCTGGCTTTTTGCCCTGCCTCTCGGCCTGAACGCTAAAGAACCCTTTCTGGGTTTCCAAATATCCGTCATAAATCTCCCTCTTGTGCGTAGCCCTTCACGA
>JGI10211J34971_10003416_pt1 | contig 12722 bp, 9 predicted proteins | sample Etolagsediment_FD_34971 | JGI IMG/M metagenome (IMG submission 34971) | reverse complement strand
AATTCGGAAGCAATTGGCTTCTGGTGTCCCTGCCACTCCTGCTGCAATGGGCACGGGGGGGATGGGGCCCGCTACGTACGTTTTCAAAACCCGCGAAGGCGGCCTTGGTATACTGCAGCTAATAGACAGCGACCAGCAAGCTATGTTCCGGTACAAGATGGTGCAGGAAACGACTGAGCCTGTGGTGCAGGCTGCTCGTCGCGAAGTTTTTCTGCCGGATGCGGACACGCCAGGTGTTAATGCGATTCTGGATTTGGCGAGTGGAGAACTTTTACCTGCAGGTGAAGGCGTGCATCAGCTAACTGTGTTTCGAGAAATGGGCAAGGGCGACCTCGCATATGACAGGGCATTTATATGCCTTAGGGGAGGCAAGGCGAAGTTGCTGCAAGCAGGCAAATTAACTAACTTGAAAATCAAGGGTCAGATTGAAGATTCAACCGCATATCAGCTTCCAGGTACACCATGTTGCTTAGTTGTAACCACAGCCGAGGGGGATGCCTATGAAGTGAAAGTCCTTTCTGTCGAGGGAGACGAGGCCGGGATTCATATTGAGTATTGGAAATCCGCCGAGGCGCCAGCGGAGTTCACCGGTGTCGTGCAAGTTATTCATCCAGACTCAGCTATGAAACTAAGCAGGTTGGGTAAGGCGGTGGTTATGTATGCCGCTGACCATAATGGAAAACTGCCCGGTACCTTGCAGGAATTGAAGCCTTACCTTGGTGGTGAGGATCTCCGGTGGCTGATTGAGAATGTCAGATACTTCGGCAAAGGGCAGGAAAGAGAAAGACCGGATACGCCGATAGCCTATGATAAGACCTTGTTGGAAAAGGGTAACGGCACAAACGTGCTTTTCAGTGACGCGCACGTGCGTTTTCTGCAACCCGAAGAACTTGAAAGGCTGGGAATAGCGACATTTCCCAAGGAGGAAGGAAAGATAGAGGTCAGACGTGAAGAGTAAATGGAAAATTGGTGGTGGCGGCGGTCAGTTACGGCCGGTCTTAATCCTGCTCGCGGTAGCAGTGATACTGCCGGCGGTTTGCCTTCTCTGGTTTATGAACCGGGCGGTAGAGAACGTGCGAATGGCGGCGCGACAGATGCTGATTAACGAGTACGGCGACCGCGTCAGCGAACTGGCGAAATCAACGGACAAGATTTGTAGTGACAGGAAGACAATCATTGAAAAGAATGCAGAGCGCACCCCTATCGAGCATTTTTCGCTTCTTGTATTGAGTGAGCCGGCAGCGAGCGGCGGTATTATCTACGACGCCTCAGGTAAGTTGGAATATCCCATTCTGGATTCGGCGGGATTTGTAGAACCGCAATCACCCGAAGAATTCGAACAGGCCTGGCAGCTGGAATTTGTCGAGAGAGACTTTGCGGAGGCAGCAAAGGTCTATAAGAAGATAGCTGAATCAACAGAAGACGATTATTTGTGGCGTAAGGCGACACTCGGAATGGTGCGATGCTACAGGGACATCGGGGATATGGAAAGAGCAAGAAAGTTTTGTCACGATGTTGGTTATGGTCGAATACCTTCGGACATCACTGCCGCCTCAGTCTCTTTGGTCGTGGGAGCGAGGGTTATGCTCGGCCAGATGAGCGGAGATGAACCGGGACGTAATAAAGCCATAAGAAATCTACTGAGCACAGCAACTGATTACAATCCCGCCTCCGACGGTATGCTGCCGATGGACTCCGGGACGCGAATGTTTGTCCTGCAGAAGGCGATACAATTAGCCGAACAAAGCCCCTCTGCACTCGACTATAAAGGCGACATCGATAAGGCCAGGAAGTTGTTGGCAGCGGAGGAGCTCTGCGCCGAGGTGGCCCAGCGCTATGCCGACGCTACAACTTTGAAGCACTGGACGGTTGGCAGCACGCATCGGCTGGATGTATCGAGTGATGTTTATGGATTGTATTGCAAGGCCGCAGACAAATCCTTTCTGCTGCTTCGGACAGGTGAGGACGTCCGAAAGGATTTTGGCACGTTCGAGAAAAGTTTTGCAGGCTCGGATGTTTTGTATCGAGTGGTAGATGATAAGGGAGTGTATGTCAGTGGTATTAAGCAGCCGATGCAAAAGGCGTTCCTCACGCCGCCTGTCGGCAGGAGTTTGCCGGGCTGGCAGGTCGAACTTTATTTCAGGGACGCTGATGTCTTTGAAGAAAAGGCAAGCAGGGAAATCGCTTTATATACCTGGACCGGCGTGCTTGTCATTGTGCTGATTCTTTTGGCCGGTGGTTTTGCAGGACAGGCTATCGGCAAGCAGATTAAGCTCAATAGACTCAAGAACGATTTTATAGCAACCGTCTCGCACGAATTGAAAACGCCGTTGGCTTCGATGCGAGTATTGGTGGATACTTTATTAGAGGGCAGATACAAGGGCCAGCAGCAGGTCACGGATTATTTGCAGTTGGTCTCTAAAGAAAATGAGCGGCTGACCGGGTTGATTGATAATTTCCTGACGTTCTCAAGGATGGAGCGGAACAAGCAGGCCTTTGCGTTTGAAACTGTCAGCCCGGCTGCAATCGCGCATCACGCAGCCGACGCCGTCAAAACAAAGTTCGATAAGGGCAAGTGTGAGTTTGACGTCACCATCGGTGAAAACCTGCCGGACATCCTGGCCGACAGAGACGCAATGGTGACGGTGCTTGTAAACCTGCTTGATAACGCCTACAAATATTCTTATGATGAAAAGCGGATTGAGTTGAGTGTTTTTGCAGAAGACGGTTCGGTTTGCTTTTGCGTTTCCGATAACGGCGTAGGTTTGTCACGCAGGACTATCAAAAAGATATTCAGCAGATTTTACCAGGTTGACCGCAGCCTCACACGACCTACCGAAGGCTGTGGCCTGGGCCTTAGCATCGTCAAGTTTATAGTCCATGCGCACAAAGGCACAATATCAGTTGACAGCAAACCCGGCAAGGGCAGTACGTTCACAGTGAAACTGCCGGCAGAAGATTGAGATAAAACCAAATGGAAACTGTTTTGATAATTGAGGATGATGCGACGATGCTGCGGGGCCTGAAGGACAACTTCGAGTTCAAAGGCTACCGCGTGCTGACCGCAGCCGACGGCGAGGCAGGATTGAACGCCGCCCTTGATGGCAAGCCCGATTTGATTGTTCTCGATATTATGCTGCCCAAGATAAACGGCTATGAAGTATGCCGACTAATCCGCGAACAACAGCTTGAGATGCCTATAATAATGCTCACCGCAAAAGGGCAGGAATCCGATATTGTGCTGGGCCTGAATCTCGGAGCTGATGATTATGTCACCAAGCCGTTCAGTATAAAGGAGCTTCTTGCACGTTCGGCGGCGTTTCTGCGACGCAGCAAGCAGGTGGAAAAGGATGCTCATGAATTTGCGGATTACCGGCTTGATATCAGCGCCAGAAAACTGACGCACCGTGGAAACGAAGTCAAACTTTCTCCGAAGGAATTCAAGCTGTTGGAGCTTTTCGTCACAAGACCCGGGCGTGCGCTTACCCGCGATGAGATATTAAACAAAGTTTGGGGGTATGATTACTTTGTCGGACCGCGGAGCATTGACCGTTTTGTTACTACGCTGCGAAACAAAATTGAGCCCGACCCGCGCAATCCGACCTTTATCCGCACTATAAGAGAGGTGGGCTATAAATTCGAGCCACCAGAGCAAGGCCGGTGATTGCTACTTTACTGCGTTTATTGCTTCTGCAAGATTGAGCGTGCCTTCGTACAGGCTTCTGCCGATTATGACTGCTTCAACCCCCAACTCGGCTAACTTCTTTATATCGGCTATCTCTTTTACGCCGCCCGAAGCGATTACGGGCACGTCCACCGCCTCGACAAGGGCCTTTGTTCTTTCAAAGTTTGGGCCTGTCATCATACCGTCCCTGTCGATATCGGTATATATTATTGCCGCCAGAGGCAGCTTCGCGGCTTCGGCTGCAAATTCCAGCAGATGTTGGTAGCTGCTCTGTGTCCAGCCGTGAGTGGCTACCTTTGAACCTCTCGCGTCGAGGCCGAGTACTATTCTGCCCCCGAATTGCTCAGCTACCCGGCTGAACCATTCGAAGTCACTTACGGCTTTAGTGCCGATTATTACCCTTTCGACGCCTATATCGAGCATTTGCTGTATCGTATCCTCGTCTCTGATTCCGCCGCCGAGCTCGATTTTCAACTGCTTTAAGGCCGCTATTGCCGCCACCGAATCGGTATTGACCGGTCTGCCGATTTTGGCCCCGTCAAGGTCGATGATGTGCAGCCACTGTGCCCCTGCTGAGTTGAATTCCTTCGCCTGTTTGACAGGGTCGTCCTGATAGATTATCTGGCGGTGATATTCGCCCTGGATAAGCCGGACACATTTACCTTTTATCAAATCGATTGCCGGTATGATATACATTCCAAATCCTTTTAAATCTTCTACTACTCTGCGAAGTAGGTTCGCTACGTAGCACGAGAAACCCAAAAATACTTGAGAGCAATTCGTAGGATTTTAGGTAAATGTGTTTTTCATTTCAATAGATTTCGCCAGAATATTATTTTATCGGCCCCCTTTTCTGTCTTCGCCAGAAGACAAGGGGGCCGGTCTTAACTGTTACTGCTGTGGAATTGGCGGCTCGTCCAGCGGAGTCAGGGGTATTGACTGTGAAGATTTTCTCGTTCAGCTTTTGCTCTGCTGATTCGCAGGCCGGTTTTACTCGATTTTTTGGGTTTCCGGTTTATTGCCTATTGCGGGGAGTGCTTTGTAAAATTCAGCTTCCCGGCCGGACAGTTTTTTCTGCCGAATCATTGTGCGAATACGTTTTAAGTCAACGTCTCGCGGCTGGCCGCCGGATGCGAGTGAGGCGGCGGGCTGACCAAAATCGGCTGGAATGATTTGCAAAAACCTGCGTACTGAGACAGTCGATACAAGTGCCGCCAATACGATGACGCCCACGACCAAATATCGGGACATCACCTTCATCGGCGCATAAGGGGGACGCAGTGGATATTTTTCCTTCACAGGCACCTTCGCTTCATAGCGACACTTGTCACAGTATAGGCAGTCCATACGGTCTTGGGCAGTGAGACCGAATTCACATCTGCCGAATCTCTTGGCAGGCAGGATTCGCTTGAGTAATACCAGATTGTTCAGCAGGGACAGGAACGCCCCGACCGGGCACAGGTAACGGCACCAGAAGCGAGCATAGAAGACCGAGCCGAGCAACGCCACCGCTACTATCAACCCGCCGTAGTGGAGCGACTGAAAATCGTAAATCGAAGACCGGAAATTGAAAATCTTTATGAGCGGGTCCGCTGCAAGAGTGGTTCGATTTCTGGAAAAAAAGAATACGATTATTAAAACAAAAAGAACCGCATACTTGACAAACCTTGCCTTTCGCATTTTCTCCAGCGGCGCCTGTTGTTTGAATCTGCCGGGCAGTGCGTAGCTGAGCAGCTCCTGGGCGGCACCGAACGGGCAGATGTAACCACAATAAATGTTGCCGAACATTATTACCAAAAGCGGTATTCCTATGGCTAATAAGAAAACTCCCGATAATCCTACAGCAGGAATTTGTAAAGACAGCAAGGTTGCTATTTGTTCGGTGGAATACTGGGCGTTTAAGACAATGCCGCCGGCCACAAGATTAAACAGAAGCACAGCCAGTCTGCTCCAGAATCCACCTCGGTAGATTACAATCAAAGTAAGTACACAAGCTCCGAGCAGATACGTCCCGGCGTCATCGGGCAGATATTTCGCCCGTTGAGTCATTCCTTTAGGCCCGGCCTCAAGAGTGCGGCCAAGAATCTGCGTGGCAAACCGATGGCCTGACGCTTTCAGCGCTGAAAGAATGGCTTCAGAGCTTACAGTAGCGCCGGTTACGGCGTGGATATCGGTGAACGGCCTGGGTCCGAAGAGTTGATGTCCCGGGAGGAGCTCGCGCCATTGACTAAGAAGTTCGAGATACGCGGGCGTTTCGTTGGACCGGATTAGGTGAAAGTTAATCAATTTCCCGGAGGCGTCCAGGTGAATGGCAAGATTTATCTTCCCGCCAAAACCGCGAACCTCAGGCGCCATATCCTCGGAGCTAAAGATGTAACCGGTTAGTTTCTCTCCTGCTGCCTCATCTTGCGACGAGAGACGCAGAGGCAAGTCGGTTCCGTAGGTCTTAAAATAGTCAACCTCTCGCTCGTCGATAACTGTTGATGCCCGCTCAAGGCGTGACTGGCCGGCCAACGCCTGGACCGCGTACTGCGGCAGTGAAGGGCTGAGGCGTTTACCGGCGTAAGCAAGTAAGTTCGAGCACAATGCAACGGATGCGCCTATACCAAATAAAGCGTAGCCAAACCCACGCAGATTAGAACCCGCTACGACCGAAATAAGGGCCTTTTTAGGTTTGTATATTCTAAGTGTTGCGGCGGGCACGTTGGCAAGAATAAGCAGAACAAATATGAATAGCGTTGCCCCTGTCCCAAGTACAGGAACAAGCGCAAGGCTTGTTACTACGCCTCCTATTGACGCTCCGAGATGGTCGGCTGTTTCGAGCTTGCTGCCGGCCTGGCCGGTCCCGAAGCCGGAATCGGCTAAGTGCCGAGCGGCCAATGGAAAGTAGCAGCCGGCACACAAACCGCAGAGAACAAACGCAACAGCAAAACTGGCGTGCGCCCACTGTTCGGCCGGCCAAAAAGCAATTGTGGCAAGGATTAGCGTATGCACAAACATCGCTGCAAATAATAATATTTCCGGACGGATTTTCCTTTTGCCCATAAGCAGATGCCTGATTAGAACCGCACCGGCTGTTAAGCCCACCATAAATACAGACGAAATAATTCCAATATGCAAATACAGTGAGCCGAAATGTGTTTGATACAAATACATCAGAACAATCACGACACCAATACTTACCAAACCGGATGAGAAAACAAGAAACGTACCATCAAAACCGGACGGCTTCTTTTGACGAGTTGTTCTTAAAATATAAGCAGCTCGCAAAGCCATAAAAACCAGGATGGGAACGACAAAAGCTAACGACCCCGCTAACGCGAGGTGCTTAACAAATCTGGCTACCGGCGCCCCGGATTGTTTTGCCGTGAGCAGTAAACTGTATAAGTGCGTCAGCGGTCTGGGGTCACGATTAATCAACAACCTCTCGGGTAAATCCGCCCGCGAATAATTCTCAAGGGCAAAGGCGGCACGGTCAGGCAGGTAAACACTGAGCAGCGCCTCGGGAGGGAAAACATCTTTTCCGCCATCTATCGCCGCAAAGCGTTCTTGCAAAACGCCCGGACCGCCGGTGAGCTTTTCACTATCAGATGCAATAAACCACGTATCCTCGCCCGGCGTCAGGACCAGTTGCGAGAAAACTTTCTCGAGTGTCAGTTTCACAGACGCACCAAGATTTATCAGTTCGGTACCCATAATGTTCTCTCCGCCTGTTACGCGGATTGCCAAGACGCCGTCAGACCTGAGAGATTCTCTAACCTGACGGTAGAATTCGAGTGTGTAAAACCGATTCAGTACTGAGCTGGTTGCGTCCGGCAGATTAACGATTACTATGTCATAATACCGTCTCTTTTCAGGCAGTAGCGAGCGAACGTCACCAGCCATGCGGTGGAACCGCTCATCACTGATTCTAAGCTCCGGCGGTATAAACCTGTCAATCTTCCGGATGTATTCGGTGTCACAGTGCGCCCAGCTCAGATGCTCAATCTGCGGCAGCCGCAGGAGCTGACGGCAAACGCCTAAGCCCGAGCCGACGACCAGAACCCTCCCGGCGTCGGGGTTTTGGCAAAGAGCGATAGCTGCTATCCGACCGGCAGTAGTTTCGTCCGGCAGCGATTCAACAGCGCTGCCTTCACGAACAGCTACCCACTGGTCATGGTAGATTCCGTAAAGATACTCAGCTTGAGCGGTTTGAAATGCGCCTCCAAATGTGTCCCTGGGGAGCAGCTTCGCCCATTTTACAGTTCGCACATATCTCATCAATGATTCATCAGCGCCGAGCGCGATGCAAAGCAGTGCGCAGACCAAAATCAAGAAGGATAGTGCACACCCGACAAATGAATAAGCTGCGGGCGCACTTGCGTTTTCGGACTTCCGGGCCCCTCTGCTTTGCGTCAGCTTTTTAGCAAGCTGGACAAAAAATGCCGATAACGAAACAATAAACGCAAGTACAAAGAAAATTCTTGCTGAACTCATACCAAAGCCCAGAAGAATAGTTGCTCCCAGTCCGCCGAAGAAACTTCCTGCCGCTTCAATAATATATACGTGTGAGACGGCAAGCCCCTGGGGGGCAAGCCCCCGTTCCCGCTGAACCCATCGGCAGGCGGTCGGAAACAACATCCCCGTGATAATACTGACCGGCGCATTGACCAAAATCGATAAGAGCAGAATGGTGCGTATGGGCAACAGCGCATAGGATTCGATTCCTGCCAGCTCGCGCGCCTGAATAATCAATATCAACTCCAGAACAAAAGCGGGCAGGTATGCTAAAAACAGAAATTCTATAGCTTTGACCAGTTTTTCGGCAAAACTCCTGGTTCTATAAACAAGCAGAGCCCCCAAGCCGACCCACAAAAACCACGAACCGAAGAAGATTCCGACAGCTATATCGTTACCCTCAAAGGTGGTGATGAACTCGCGAAAGAGCAAAGTCTGGGCTGCGATAGTGAACAGGCCGTAAGTGAATATCAACAATCCGCGGGTAAACTTCATTCTTCTTCACCGAAAACGACTGCCTGAAAGACCAAAAAGCTCGCTCCCTCCTTCCAGGCATCTTTGGGTAACTTCGCTTTCAATGACAGGTTTGTGAGCGTCTGTTCAACGTCCCAGCCCTGTTCGGGTGCAACCTGAGGCAGGTACACAGCCGAGTGGCCGTTCTTGCTCAATACAACACCATCGATGCCAATCCTTATCTCATCGGCCGAGTCAACAGGCCTGGGCGATGTCAGCGCGGAGATTTCGATTGCAATATCATTGCACTCAGCTATTGATACCGGCCGAAAACGCCTGTCCCTAAAAGCAGCGTTAAATGCGTTAGCGATAACAGACTTGTATAAAGGGCGTCGCGGGAAAATATCGCCGATGCAGCCTCTAAGAATGGGTTTATATGGCCCCGGCACTTTATTGGGGTCGGGGATTTTTTTGAGTGTTACGAACGCCGCACGAGGGACTTTCATCGCATCGCTTATCGTAACAGACAACTCAGACGCCTCAGGAATTCGCCGATTTTGCAGAGAAAAAACTATCGTTTTCCGCGCCAAAGCCAAAAGTTGCTTCTTGTCTTCCTTCATCAATTCAACGCTGCGCGGCTGGGGTGCTGTTCGGGGAAAGGTCCGCCATAACCCGGAAAAGACCACCGAAAGATAGCTCACCGAGTTGGTATAATCGTTCGTCAACTCACCAGAGGTTGCGTACTTGAGCAGTTCAACGTTCGTTCCTTTATCCAGCATCGAAAGTAAGAGCGCTATTGGAACATAGCCGCATATCGTTGCGCCCGTCTTCTCTTTATATTTCAAAAAGCCCTCACTGTCTAAATTGGCTATGTGCTTATATGCCCCCATATCAATCTTTTTTATTTGCTCAGCCACGTTCTTTCTGAAAGGCATATAGCCAAACCTTGGGCCATAATGAACGAAATCTGAACTCGCAATCACCAGGGTTTGCTCATCGACCAAACTTTTCAAAATGGCGCCGGCTTTGTGTATCGTCTCCGATGAGCAGAGACCGGCCACAATAGGCACAAGTTTAAAACCCTTCTGATTGTACTGCAGCAGCGGAAGTTCTATCTGAACACTATGCTCCTTTTCGTGCACATACGGCACACTTTTGAACATCGGATATTCGAGGAGTTTTTTTATCAAGTCCACGTCCAGTGGTATCTGGCCCAGCGATGTTTCGTAATGCGTTGCGTTGGGGACACTGAGCATCTCTTCCATATGCGCAGTATGGCTTGGGCCAATTACAACAATTCGCGTATATTTCCTGTTGATAGTTTTAAGCGCAGAAACTGCGGTTTGACCTGAAAACCGATAACCTGCGTGCGGCAAAATCACCGCAATTACACTATTTATCGGTTTGGCCTCAGCCTTTTGGTAGAATCCTGCGATTTGTTTGCCGAGGACCTTCGCATCAGGAGAGTACCATCCAAGTTCGCCAAGTATAGAATGGAAAACGACTTTGCCGGACCTGGCAGGTTCTTCTTTTTTAGGCGCTGCTGTTTCTTTAATTTCAGCAGAAAGAGTCAGGATACGTGTTTTGCACAAGAGTATGGCAAAAACAGCTAACAGCACAATCCCCACGCCCAGCAGAACTTTCATTCGGGATGTGTGATTGGGTTTCCCATCCATAACTAACCACTCCATTTGCTCTGTTTAGGTATGTTTCGCAGGGGCTTCAGGGGTCCGGGATACTTCCTGGTTTTAACGGCCCAGACGAATTTGCGTGGGGCGGTTTTCTTAGCCAGCCACCAGACACCGACAATAATTGCTGAACCTGCTTTGATTACTTTCTGGACAAATTTTCTGCGTGTCATTTCCAAACCCCATATATTTCTCTGCCGCAATCCGGGCAGTGACCATCTTTAAGATGGTTTTGCAATATGGTATAGCCGCTGCGTTCAATCAGTAAACTTTTACAATCCGGACAATAGGTGTTCTCGCCTTCCTTACTGCGGACATTTCCAATATAAACATAGTGGAGCCCTTCGCTCATAGCAATTTCACGCGCCATCTCCAGCATCTTCAAGGAAGTGCGCGGCAGATGCCGCATCTTGTACTGAGGGTAAAACCCCGAAAAATGAAGCGGAGTCTCGCTGCCGAGATTCATCTTAACCCAGCGCGAAAGCTCTCTTATATCCTCAGGCCGGTCATTCAGTGTCGGAATGATTAAGTTAGTAACCTCGACCAATATGCCACTTGCCCTGGCCAAGACCAGAGCGTCCTGCACGGGCTTTAATGTCCCTGAGCAGATTCGCACGTAAAAATCGTTGGTAATCCCCTTCAAGTCTATGTTCGCAGCATCCACAACTTCGAGCAGGCGTTCCCACGGCTCTCTATTTATATATCCGGCCGTTACAAGAACGCTGCGGATGCCCTCGGCTCTGGCCAGTTTTGCCGTATCGTAGGTGTACTCATAAAAGATGATTGGGTCGGTGTAGGTATATGCCAGTGAGGGGCAACCGTATCTTTTCGTCCATTTAATCAGTCTTTCGGGCGGCCACCATTTCCCCAACTGCTCGCTCGCAGGGTACAGCGCCTCGGTATCTTCCGGGTTGGCCTGTGATATCTCCCAGTTCTGACAGTTCCTGCAGTGAAGATTACAGCCCACGGTTGCAATCGAAAGAATCCCTGTGCCCGGCAGAAAATGGAAGAGCGGTTTCTTTTCAATGGGGTCGATGTGAATCGAGCAGGGAAAACCATATACTACGGTTTGCAATACGCCGTCTACATTGATTCTGACTCTGCACTCGCCGCTTTGGCCTGGCTCAATTATGCACATCTTTGGACATAATTCGCACTGGACTTTCAATTTAATCCTCGCTTGTTATCAGCGAACAGTGGATAGCGCATACAATATATGTTATACGCTATATGTTATTTTAAGTGCGAAGACGTTAGCCGTCAAACTAAAGAAATGGTACCAAGAGTAATACAACTTGTCTCTAATATTCTTGTAATTTCAAGTCGTTGAGTGTATAGGTTACAGGAGCCGTTATGGAGAGGTGTCGGAGTGGTTTATCGAGCCGGTTTCGAAAACCGGTGTGCCCCTTGCGGGTACCGCGGGTTCGAATCCCGCCCTCTCCGTTATTGAAGACAGTGTTGTCACAAGCTTCTGCACTTGTGGAACTTGCAATGTTTTCTCGATTTTTGACTGTCCCATCGCCCTCGAACGGAGAATATTGAGCTCCAAAATTCCCCCTAATTATGCTGTGATTTGCAAGAGCCATCATAGCCTTTTGGCTTTCATCATCATGCAGATGATAATATAACTCAAGCATCTGCACAATGAAGGCTGTCAAGGATATCGGGCCGGCAATCGCATTCTGCACATGGACCAGTATATGACGCTACTGCTGCTGTGCATGTTCAGTCCAATATCCAAATCACTAAGGTCAATGCAGCAAGCCGGCGAACCGGAAGAAGTTCAGAAGAAACTGCGTGTGCCACGTAGTTCCTTTTACCGCGCGAATCGAGTATCTCCCCCGCTGCTACATCAACAATTATCGTGAACATCTTACATCCTTTCCTTTATTTGTCATTCGATACTCATCATTCCTGCCAGAGACCACCGACTTTAACCGGCCGCGTCAACCCTCGATTGCAAAACTCTTATAGCCAATCGCCTATTTGCGAAAATACCTCAGCCCTAATGCCGGCGGATTCATTAAATAATTCGTGCCTGCCCTTTTTAATAATCACCACCTCTACCTCGCTGAATTTGCTCCTGATAAACTTAACATTGAACCGCCACGCTACCGCTGTGTCATCACTGCCCTGAATGACCTTGACTTTTCCGCCGCAGGGAGGCAAGGCTGATATTCTTTCGTTCCATCCGTACAAGGCCCTTATCCACCTCATCGGAACAACCCTCGGCTGCAGCGGGTCTGCCTTTTTGACAAAACTCAAGTATTCCTTGTCGGAAGAATTTCTCCTGAAAACTCTCGGAATGTCTCTGCCAAACGGCTTGTACAGCCGATAGCCAACTTTAGATAACCCCCACAACCAGCTACGAACCAAAGGAGCCGCCACAACCACCTTAT
>JGI10211J34971_10003414_pt1 | contig 12727 bp, 24 predicted proteins | sample Etolagsediment_FD_34971 | JGI IMG/M metagenome (IMG submission 34971) | reverse complement strand
GGTATTGGTATGACACATAATGTTTATAGTCAAAACTATGGTGGTGGATCAAATGGAACACTCACAGCTGAGATTTCAATTGGATCTACAACAGCTGGAACAGTTGATTGTATGTACTTGAGGTGTAATCATTTTATGAAGTGTGTAGATAAAGTTGATATTATTGATGAAGAAATTGTGATGAATACATATGAGAGAACAGGAATTGTTCTTTCTTGTGATGATAAAGTTTATATTAATAATGATTCTGATGAATGTGTAAGTGTAAAAGTTTGGGGGTTTGATGCATCATGAGTAGATTCATAAGAACAGCTGAATCGAGATCACAAGGACCAGAAGTTTCACCGGGAGAGTTACAAAATGCAATAAATCAAAGACCAACTTCAGATTGTTTGTGTAAGTGTATTTTCCCTGAACAATTTGTATGTGGTGATGTTCTATGTGATTCTCTTAAAGGAAGAAAAATAACTTGTACTTGTATAACAACAATGGGATATGAGTGCATATATTGTTGTTGTTGGAGCGGGTGTTTAGGTTGTTGTATTAATATTCCTTTTCCTAATATACAAGATTATGATTCACTTTGTTTCTTCTTTGGTGGTATTTGTCATTATTGTAATACAGCTCATGAAGTAACTTTTACTCCTTATGGATCACATTGCTGCTATGCGAATTCATCAGCCTACCCTTGGTATATTAATATTCTTTGCAATCCAATGTGTCCCGCTCTCCAATTTAATTGTATAGTTGGCGATGGAACAGATATCACTTGTATATGTTCAGTGCAAAATGGATGTTGTTGCTTTCTTCATCCATCATTTAGTTCCACCTCAGAAACTACTTACGGAACTGGAGCAATGGATATATCAATGGTTATCAATAAATCAACTTCTGGATCAATTTATTGTGGTGGATTAAGATGTGGTATTTGGGATATGTGTTTTTGTCTTGGATTGCCTAGTTATTTTTTAGGACCAAGACATTGTATTATTCATGCTCAATGGAGTTGTGTAATTGGCTCTGGCACTGCTCCATTTCAATGGACAGCTAAAGAAGAAACAGGATGCCTTTTAGGGGGAATGGGATTAAAATTTACTTATCCTGTTTGCCCAATATTATCTTGTAGCACAGGAGCAGCTAATTACTATTTCCTATATGGTAAGAAAAATTATAGTTAACAAATATGTCATACACAATTCTTGGACCAAAAGGACCCATTAAAATGGAGGATGATTTTGAGAATCACCCTCAACAGCTTTTTCTTGCTCAAAGTCTTCAACAATATGAAAATGATGTTGAAGAAAAATATCAACAATTAAGAACATATAGAAATAGAATTCTTAATGAAACTGATTGGAGAGTTGGTAATGATTCTCCACTTACTGTTGGTATTCAATCATCTTGGAGAACTTACAACTGCCAGGTGCACCTGATAAAATCAGTGAAAGTGATTGGCCAATGGCACCAGGACAAGTTGATACAGATGCTGGTGCTCATATGTTCATGTTGGAGCATAATGTTGCTGTAGGTGTGGGAACCACTTCATATATTAGCACTGGATCAACAATTACATCTGTTGAAATTATATCCACATCTGTTGCAACTGGAATTTCTACAGATATTATTTCTTTTGCAAGCACAGTAGGTATTCAAACAGGAGATATCTTGGTTGGATATGGATTTACTTTGGGAGATAATATTGTAGTTAATGGTATTGGAACAGATCTTAATGTTACTGTGAGCACTGCAAGATCTTTCTCAAATGTTAATTGCAACACAGGTAATAGAATTCTTGTTTACAGAAATATGAGTGATGGTTTGATTAAGCAAGATGGTCATCACCCAACTCTTGTTTATTGATAAACACTTTTGAAGTGGTATAATAAATAAGAAAGTATTGAATCATATATTCAAGGTGGATTTCGTTTATGTCCAGAAAAAAAGTATTTGCCATTGATGGTGGCGCAGGTCGTGCTGTAGCTGCCATTCCAGCACTTAATAAGTATTACAAAAAACATAAAGACGAAGATTGGGCAATCATTATTGGTGGATGGGATACATTGTATTTTGGTCTCCCCTTTCAGGATCATGTATACAGTATGGATGTAAAAGGTCTCTTTCAGAATGTTCTGAAAGATTCAGATATTATTTCGCCTGAACCATATAGATTGTGGGAGTATTATAATCAGAAGATTTCACTTGTAGAAGGTTTTGATCAGATTATCAATGAAACTGATGATCATTCTGATCTTGAACCTCCAACTATGATTCTGAATAAGGCAGAAGAAAAAATGGCTGCCAATGTTATTGCAAATGTAAAATCAAAACAGAATAAAAATTATACCATTGTTATTCAACCTTTTGGAAGATCTGCTAGAGTAGATAATGGTGATGTAATTGATGATAGCACAAGATCAATTGAACCTCATGTGTATCAAAAACTAGTGAAGAAACTCTCTCAGAAATATAATATTATTCTGATGGCAGAACCTGATTATGTTCAACAACTTTCACAGGAAGATCAGGTATCAGAGAAGCTTCAACTTGATCTTCGTGCTTGGTCAGCTGTGATTGAATCATCAGATTATTTCATTGGTTGTGATAGTGTGGGACAACATATGGCAAGAGGACATAATGTTCCTGGAACTGTATTGATGGGTTCTACATATGCTATCAACACATCATATCCTGATTACTTCAATATTATTGAAAATGAGAATATTGAAAAAGTTTATTCTCCTATTCGTTTGTGTGGTTTAGATTCACATCTTGCAGATAGAATGAATGATAGGTTGATGGATTATACTGATGAACAGGTGGAATCAATCTACAAATCTATTGTAAAAGATATTAAGGAGAAAGTAGAATGACTTATAATGTAATGGCAATTAATCCAGGGCACAATGGATCTGCCGCTCTGGTTGTTGATGGTAAGTTAGAACTTTATATTGAAGAAGAAAGATTGTCTCGTAGTAAGTATGATGGCAATCCCTTCAAAGCCATGATTTATATCATGGATAGGTATCACATTAATGAGTTTGTGATTGGTGGAACTGGACAAGAGAATCATTCACTTCCCTGGACAGGTGAAGATTCATACTCTGCTCTGGTGAGAAAATATTACCCAAAAGCAAAAATTCATAAATTTGGTAATGAACATCATTTGGGTCATGCAACAGCAGCTTTTTATGGCTCTGGTTTTGAATCAGCTGCTGCTGTAATTGTTGATGGTTGTGGTAGTTTGAAGGAGATTGAGTTTGGTGATCAAAAGATCCCTTACTATGAAACAGAAACTATCATGAAGTGTTCTAAACCAAACAACTTTGAGGTGGTATTCAAGAGATATGCTAACAATTATGGACCAAGGGTATCTGATTTTGAGAAAGAAGTTGATAGCACTGTAACAACTGTTAAAGCATATGAAGGTGTTTCAATGTATCTGGGATTTGGATTCATTGAAGCTGGTAAAACTATGGGTCTAGCACCTTATGGTAAGAAGGATAAGAATATTCCAGATCTATTTCTAAAAGGAACTGATCGTGGTGATAAGAATGTATTCATGCCAAACTACCCTGCTGGATCATTTATTGATACTGAAAGATATCAATATTTGAAACAAACAGAAGATCCAAGAGAATGGCATCGTGATCCATCAAAACTTACAGAAGCTGCAAAGAATCTAGCATATAAAGTTCAGAAAGAAACTGAAACTTTCATTGGTGATTTGATTGAAAAGGCTGTTGATATGACTGGAGAAAAGAATATTGTTATCTCTGGTGGATATGGTTTGAACTGTGTTGCAAATTACTATTACAAAGAAAGATTTCCTGAACTTAACATTTATGTGGATCCTATCTCACATGATGGTGGAACAACTATAGGTTTGGCTAAACTTATTTGTAATCAATATCTTCTACAAATTGAAAAAGAAGTTCCTCATGATCCAGTAACTTCTTTGTATCTTGGTCCTGAATATGATTTGAGAGATTATGATTATGATATTAAAGAATACTTTTTGGATGCAGAAGTATCAGATGTAACACCAAAAGAAATCGCAGAACTTATCAACAATAAAAATATTGTTTGTATGTATCAGGGAAGATCTGAAGCTGGTCCAAGAGCACTTGGAAATCGTTCTATTCTTTATAATCCTGCAGATCCAAATGGTAAGGATTTTGTTAATAAAGTTAAAAATCGTGAGTGGTTCCGTCCTTTTGCAGGAACAATTATGAAGGAACACGCACACGAATGGTTTGATCTTCGTGGTATGGATGAAACTCCTTTTATGATGTATGCAGTAGAACTTCAATCAGAAAAGATTGGTGAACTTCCTGCTATTACACATGTGGATGGCACTTGTAGGATTCAAACTGTATCAAAAGAACAGAATGAAAACTACTACAACCTTATCAATGAGTTCTATAAACTCACTGGTGTTCCTGTATTGTTTAATACTAGTTTTAATCTTGGTGGTGAACCATTGGTAGAAACTATTGAGGATGCTATCAACACTCTGAGAGATAGTGATCTAGAATATCTTTATCTCCCAGAGATTGATTCACTTGTGAGAATCAAAGGGAATTCACGAAATCAAGAAGTGAATCAAACACCTGAATAGGTTCTTTACCAATTCCAGTTTTAATTTTTTTCTCGGTTGCTGCTCCTTTTCCAGTTCTAACTAGAATAGGAGTAGCACCCATTTTTTGTGCCATTTTAACATCTTCAATGGCATCTCCAACATAATATCCACCCTTCCAAGTTAAACCCATTTCATTTTGTGCTCTTCTCATCATTCCAGTATTTGGTTTAGCATATACATCAGAAGAGGAATCTGATTGATTGTAGTAGAAACCATCAATTGATTGAATGCCAGCATTTCCAAATTCTTTCATCATGAATTGCATAACATTATGAACATCTTGATCACTCAACATACCTCTTGAGATATTAGGTTGATCAGCAAACAAAACCACTCTATGACCCTTCAATCGTAGTTTCTTAATTGCTTCAAGAGATCCAGGAATAAATCTAACATCTTCATATCTGGCAATAATATTCTTCCACTCATTAATTACACCATCGCGATCAATTCCAACCACCACATTAGGAAATTCTGTTGGCCAATCTTCAGTGGGTGTTGAACTACCTGCTGGATTAAAAGAAGATTGTTGAGTCGATTGAATTGGAGTTGGATTTGTTGATTTATACCTTCCCATGATAAAAAATATTATTTTTTTATATTATAGGGTATCTATAAAAGTTTTCAAGGAACCAGTGTTCAAACTGGCACAGATATCCCCCACTACAATTTTTTTGGTGTCATACTTAAGGGGAGTTAAATCAATCTATGAAGTATTCAACCATAGATAAACTTGTATTTGTATCATCATTCTTGATTGCTTTACAGTGGGGAGTAAGAGTTACGGAGGTTTCATTGAATGCACTACGTTGAAATAACCGAAGGTACGCGTATCACCGCACAAGAGGTTTCTGCTTGGTTTCTGAGCCAATACCTAGCAGACCATGTTTGCAACCTCACAGTGGAGGAGAGAGACCTCTCTGATGAGGGTGTTGATGGTTGGTGCCTTCGTGAATCAAACAATGAGTATCTTATTCAAATTGATAAGTATCTTGATGATGCTAATTATCTCTCAACTCTTCTTCATGAGTTGTATCATGTTTATCAACACGTCTTAGGAATACCAAGAGATGAAGATGAAGCTTATTCTAATGAATCTAACTTACTAGACAGTTGGAAGGATAATGATTAGAATAGGTTTGTTACCGATAAAGCGACACTTTTAGGACAATTGCAAGAGAACAAATGAACTATCACAAGGTTTGGGAAGTTATGAATGGTTTGGAAGAATCATTCAATCGTATTATTGCCCTTGAACACATGATTGATGATTTGCAAGAGGCTGTTGATAACGGAGATAGTCAATCTGTTATGTATTTGTCTCAAGCTATGAAATCATACATGCCTGTTTTTATGAATCAGTATGAAAAAGCATCACAACGTGCTTGGAATAATACTGTTGGAGAAATCAGAAAAGAAGATGAACCTTATCGTGAGTATAATGTTCAACGAGAAAAAGATATTATTGGATTGGATTGATTATGAGTATTGAAAACAAGTTAGAACAACTAGGTATTGAATATCCAGATATTGATGATTTTCTGGATCATGCACAGAAAAAAGCAGATGAGTTAGGTATTTTATTGGAATATTATTTGGAAGAGTTTATCTAGTTGAAAAATAACTAAGGTTGTGTTAAAATTATTGTAAATAAAACAGGAGAAAATGAAAAGTCTGTTCAATGTTGATCACTTCGTCCCTTTTCCTCAATCAGAATATGGTGGGCTGTGGTGTGTGATAGCTGAGAATGATGAAGAGTGTTTCACTCTTATTTCAGATTATGATGATGGTTTGAATTCAAATTATTATTCTAAACTTCGTGAAAACATTGTTAAGGCACCACGTTTCTCAATAGCTGATGAAGTAGAATCAGAAGTAGTTGCATCTTTTCTCACTTAAGTTATGTCAGAGCCACGTTTCAAAGATTCAAAGGATCCACTCTATGATCCAACAGACAAATATAATGAATACAAGGTAGATCTTCACTGTAATGAGGAACACTCAGAAGATGAGTGGGATCCTGAAACAGAAGGGAAGATTGCAGATCCAAGCACACGTCATCGTGATAAACTTCTTGATGAATTTTGTGATGATCATCCTGGTTCACCTCAATGTAAGGTATTTGATGAATGACTGAAAAAGAGAAAGCAGCTCTTGGTCTTCTAATCGAGAGTGTTCATAAACCAGATGCAAAACTTCGTGGTTGTGCACATAATCAAGAATGTTTTGATGAATTAATGGAGTGGCGCCAAAAGATGTTGGATTATCTTTATAGCTATGAAAAAAGTTGAGTTTTCATTTGTTAAGGATGATATTGTATATGGGCAATATGATATTATGTTTCCTCAGACAAATGATGTGAAAGAATATTCTTATTCATTTGATGGAGACGTTGAGTTGAAAGAATACTTTGATCATTTTGCTCAATGGTTAATTCAAGTTGGATTTACTAAAAAAGATATCCGACAACAAATTTCTCGTTATTGTAATTTTGAAGATGAAATTTCTTTTGAAGTATGATAAACCCAAGAAGAAAGGGTTTGCTACACATCGTGCTACATTTTATGACATTAATGATTGTATTTGGTGGGAGAAGGTTATGATTGAAAGAGGTTGTAAGAACACCTCCATTGTTTCTGTTGATTGATTATGGAAATTCTTTTTCATCGTTGCCCTGAAGGGTATGAATATTTCATGGATGATTTAAACAAAACTACAAAACGTATTTGGATCATAAACAATCGTTTTGAATTTTCTTACATGGAAGGAAAAGGACAGCCAAAATCAGTATGGGGATTTTATCGACCAAAGAGTAAAAAGTTCTTTGCTCCAGTAAATTCTAAAAAGATTGGTAAAGAGGTAGATATTACTGATACTACGCCTTATTCTGCAATGCAACTTAATCTCAATCCACTTATGTCTGCGATGTATGGAAACTCGTAAAGAAAACATGAAGTATGAGTATAAACCAAGACTTCATGATTATGTAAAATGGCATCAAAAGAATGAAACTCTTGAAGGTTGGGTTTATTACTGCGGTGATGATTATATTTCTATTGAAATAGGTGTAAAAGATAAGCCAAACTGCGAATATACTAAGAACGAAAAACACAAAAAAATTCATGTTTTAGTTGTTTGTCAGAATTGGTATTGGCATCAACTTGAGTATATTACTTATAGGGAGGATTTTTACGATGAATCACTCAGAAATAGATCTCATCACAACATCAAAAATGTTCTTATTTGAACAACAATGTAGGGATATTGATAAAATTAATGATATAGAAGTTCTTCGTGAACTTACAAAAGCTCATATTAAATTGTATCTTAAACAGCAAGAAGTTGTCGCTAACATGATTAAAATGTAACATATATAAGAAAAATAACTTATTGGTATGAAAAAGAGTTTTTTGGCATTGATCTCTGCACTTATGTTTGTAGCTCCAGCTAGTGCAAGATTTGAAAACAATCCTATCATTTTTCCTGAAGAGTATTACACAAATCACTCTATGGGTTGTTTGATGTTGGGTGATTGCCGAGATGAAGTAGTTGAAATTCATTCTCGTCAAGATGTTTATGATTATTTTGGTGATGGTTATCAACTTCCTCAAGAGTTTGATGAAATTTTATCAACACTCAAGAAAATTAATGTAAAAGTATTCATCGCTTCAACTGAATACTTTCCAGTAGGTCATAGAGGCGTATATCATACAGTAGAAAATAATTTCTTCCTGAATAGTTTTCATGTTAAAAGACCTCATACAATGATGTCAGTAATGAGACATGAGGGATGGCACGCAGCTCAGGATTGTATGGCTGGCGGTATTGAAAACAATTATATTGGTGTTATTTTTACTGAGGATAAGATTCCTCAGTTCTGGAAAGATATTGCAAAAGATACATATCCTCAATCAGCATTGCCCTGGGAACAGGAAGCAACATGGGCTGGTCGCACTGAAAAAATGACATTGGAAGCTTTGAATGCNTGTGCTGCTGGTAATATGTGGGAAAATCCAGACTTTCCACCAACACCTTTGACAAGGCAATTCTTAATAGATCAAGGTTTTATTAAAAACTGATACTAAATATGGGTTATGGCAGCTTATAAACTGTCACATCCACACTACCCACCCACTGAGGTGTGTGTATAATGTAAAAGTATTCTTCTTCAGGAGCTCTTATGACCTCAATCTATTTTCCTCAGAAAACAAAGTATCGTGTAACTCTGGAATTGGATGTGATGGATGATTTTAATCCTCACAACATTGATTGGGAAAAAGTATTGGATATCCAAGGTTCTGAATCTGTGTCCACTTACATTGAGGATTTGAGCACACCTGATCGTTGGTAATATTATTAGTTACCTTCGCATTGTCCCTTTATTGAACTACACTTATTGTTATGGCTAGCGTTTTGATTCGTCTCAATGAACTGAAGAAAATTTATAGGGAGCAAGACTTTCACTTTACAAAAGAACAACAGGAGGCATATAATGTACTTCTGAAACGTCGTCATGAAGATATCTCTGGATTTTATCGTGATGGTAAAGTGTGGAGTGGTCCTTCCCTTGCTGGCAAACCTATTGATGAGAGTGTATGAAAGAAAGACGTAAGTATCCAACGGTTCTGAGATACCCTGGTGGTAAATCACGAATCGTTTATTATCTCTTTCGCAAGGAAATGCTTCCTACCAACATCAAGGAATACCGTGAGGGTTTCCTTGGTGGTGGTTCTTGTGCCCTTTCTTTTTCTGTTATGTACCCAGATATTCCAGTCTGGGTGAATGATCTTTATTACAATCTTTATTGTTTCTGGATNCAACTTCAGAATAATTCTGATTCACTTACAAATCGTATTTTGGATCTAAAGAATAAAGCTTGTGATGATGGTGATAATTTGGAAGGAAATCATAGGCAACTTTATGCAGATATGCGTGAGTTGATTGTAAACTCCTCTGAACCTCATGATATTGCAACAGCTTTCTATATTCTGAATCGTTCTTCCTTTGGTGGTTTCACTGAACAGAATAAGAACTCTTTTATTCGTGATTCTTACAAGAATACAATCTTCTCACAAAGTAAGATCAAGAAACTTCCTGAAATTAGTAAAATCATTCAGTCTTGGAGGATTACTAATACTGATTATCGTGAGTTATTAACTACACCAGGTAAGGATGTATTTGTGTTTCTTGATCCACCATATCTTATCAAAGATATGTTATATGGAAAGAATGCAGAAATGCACTCAGGATTCTCCCATGAGGATTTTGTTGAAGCTTGTAAATCTTCATCACATTCATGGATGATTACTTACAACGAACACGAATGGTTGCGTAATCAGTTCTCAGATTTTTATTGTGAAAATTTTGAGTTTAGATATAGTTTAGCTCATAGATCAGAGAACAAGAATAAGAAAGAAGAACTTCTGATTCTTAACTATGAAAGACCCTATAATAGGGTTCCTGATGATAATCCACTAGCACTACTTCTTGGAGAAGATAAATAACTTTATGTTTTTATCTTCCCCAATGAAAAGCTTTAACGATTTTGTTCTTGAAGCATACGATAAAGATTTAGTAGGATCTGCATCAATTCGTAGAACGGAAGATGGTAAGATTGGTACACCTGGACGCAGGAAAACACCAGATCAAATTACTAGAACTAAGAATATTGGTGGTGGTAAAACAGTACCAGTGATTCAAAAAACAAGAAAAGATGCAGGTATAACTAAAGACAAAGTACAAGCACCTCAGAAGGAAAGAGGAAGTGCGGAAGTTAAACAAACTTATGCAGATAAAGCGAAGGAAGAGAGAAGAAAGGCAGCACAAGCTAGAATAGCTGCTAGAAAAAGAGGACAAGAAGTAAAGAAAGATACAAGAACATCAAAAGATCTTGAGAAAGCTGCTACTAAAATGACAGCACAAAAGAAAACTGAGAAATATAAAAGAGTGAAAACTGCAGCACCTGGTTACACACCCAGAGGACCTGCAAAATACTCTGATAAGGAGAGAAGACAGATACAGAAAAAAGGTGAATCTGAACTCAAGAAAGAGTTTGTGAGACAGGAAACTGAAAAATATAAGAAGGCTACTGGTCAGAATCCTGATAGAAAAGGAAAAACTAAAATAATTGGTAGAGCAACTGAAAGAATGAGCAAATAATATTATAAACCTTTGCAATGTCCCTTTGATGATTGATTACCACAACATGAAAAAATTTCTAAGTGCAGTTCTTGGAATCAGCACTCTTATTATTCCAACAAATTCTTTGGCTGTAGAACAAAGAATGGATATCACTGATCAGTTAAATCATAGGTATCTGATTGAATCTCTTAATAATGTTGGAGTTGATGTTGTATTCAACGCTCCAGTTTGTGAATCAGATATTCAAGGAGCATATTTCACTGATAAAGATGCAAAAACATATATCTTAATTTGTCAGGATAATGTAAAGTTTTTTAATGGAGTGGAAACTGATAATTGGACTGCAAATGATTATGATACATTGAGACATGAAGCTCATCATGTTGTTCAGGATTGTGCAAAAGGTAAACTTGGTGATTATAAATCAGAAAGAATGTTTACTGGTGCATTATTTCAAGAATATGTTATCAATAACCTACCACAAGAAAAGAGAGAACATATTTACAGCATGTATAGTAAAGAAGGTGCAAGTGATGAAGTAATTCTTCAAGAGTTTGAAGCTTTTGCTGTGGCTGATAATGTAAGTGCTAGTATCATTGCTGATAAAGTAACTGAATGGTGTTCCTATTAATGTTAGGCACTTTTGCATTGTCCCTTTACTGAACCACACTACGACATTATGGCAACTTGGGAAGCAAATGTTTGGGTTTCCCCTGAAACAGGAGATATCAAAACAACAGTTGAAGCAAGCACTGCTCAGGGTGCAAAACAACAAATCAAAGAAAAACATGGTAATATCGCACAAATCTACAACCTAAGACACATTTCAAACGGTTCAGTAAGTTCAGGAAGGAGCTCAGGTGGTGGCGATATTGCAGGCACCATGATACTTTTTGGAATCTTAGTTGCTATTGTATTGATTGTGAATTTCTGGTATATTATTCTTCCTATTGGTTTAATTTCCGCTATAGTTTGGATTTGGAAATGGTTGGGGGAAGATTAATAGGCACCTTCGCATTGTCCCTTCAGTAAGAACACCAATTTTATTATGAGTCACATCCAACACGTCGAAGAATCTATCCTCACTGGTGATCTGTCAGTGTTGGATGCACTATGGGGAGAGGGTTTCTTCTCTCTCAAAGTTGATGGAGCACCTGCAGTTGTGTGGGGAAAGCATCCTGAAACTGGTAAGTTTTTCGTTTGTACGAAAGCTGCTTTCAACAAAAAGAAGAGTCGTATTTGTTACACAACTGAAGATGTTCATACTCACTTTGGGCATCAAGAAGATGTAGCAGATTTGTTGTTTCTTATGTTGAAATATCTGCCTCGTACAGATGATATTCTGATGGGTGATTTTGTTGGATTTGGTAGAACAAATGTNTTCAACAATAATACTTTGGTTTATGTTTTTGAAGAGAAAATTGAACAGAAGCTTGTTATCGCTCCACACACTGTTCTCACCACTGATGGNAAACTGTGTGATGCTGTAAAGAACCCTCTTCGTGAGATATTGGATGATACTCCTCATGTAAAGTTTATTCAACCTACTGTGGATCGTATTCCTCCTCAGTCTACTCGCCCCAGTATTAAGGTTGATTCTATCAACTTTATGAGTGATAAAGAGGCATTTGTTGCACAACAACAGATCAACGCTCTTATCAAGTCTGGGCAAGAACCTGATGAACAGATTCTCAACTTTATTTTGGGTGATGTTCACCTTACAAATCTTTATCTTTTTGTTCAGGAACTAAAGTATGATGTGATGGATTCACTTATTGTTCATGATGCACCCGCTGCGTTCCTTCCAGATGGAACAAGAGTCGTGGGAGAAGGTTTCGTATTGTGGTCTGAAAAAGGTTTGTTCAAGTTGGTAAACCGTCCACAATTTTCATACGTTAACTTTACACAGGGTAAATTCAACTGATATAATATCCTTTATTAACACCA
>JGI10211J34971_10003413_pt1 | contig 12728 bp, 25 predicted proteins | sample Etolagsediment_FD_34971 | JGI IMG/M metagenome (IMG submission 34971) | reverse complement strand
ACCAAAAGATTTATATTTAAAAGATGAATTAAAATTTGGTAAAAAAGACAGTAGAAAAGAAATTAGAGATTTTACTCCAACTGAAAAAGCAGTTTGGTATAGTCACTACGAACTTTGGAAAAAATGTATTAAATTAAACAAGCCTATTATAGTAGTAGAACACGATTCAAAATTAATAAGACAATTGCCCCAAAAAATTGATGTGAAAAAGGGTAAATTTTTGTCATTTATTTACAGAGATTGGACTAATGACAAAAAAAAGCATGTAGCACCAGGATCTGGATATTATATAACACCTTTAGGAGCTAAGATTTTATATAAAAAAGCTTTAAATAACGTGATTAAAGAAAACAGTGACGGGCATTTAATTAATAGCTTATATAGACCTAAACCCAATGAAGATTACTATTATATAAAACAAATAAGTATAGATGGATTAAATACGATAGACCATAAAGCTAAGTTTAAAAATTTTGTAGGACAAGATTATGAAAAGATTGATATACCAAGTTTACACGGGCAAGAGATCTAAACTATATGACCATTGTACTTATAGTGTAGCAGAATATGCAGAAAGAATAGGCGCAGAATACATCCAACAACGGCAGCCTATTCTCATGATCAAGCCAGATGTTTTTCAAACAAATAGAAACCCAAGAGCATGGGAACAATATGGTGGATTTCTTCCAATCTTTGAGAAGGAAAACGCATTTACGTATTTACGCACATACGATCAGGTAGCCGTTATTGATGCTGATGTTTACATTCGTCCGGAGTGTAATGATTCTATTTTTGAAGAAGTAGGAACTAATGTAGACTTTGCTGCATCAATTGAACGTGACATGCCAATAACACCACAATATAAGAAAAAAATTGCAAACTACTCTCGCGAGCAGTATGGCATGTCGCCCATTAACAAGCTATTTGATTGGAAGCATCCTAGTGGTTGTGGTGCCGAGTTCCGTAATATGGGTGTGATGGTACTTAATAAGTCATTAGAAAATTATCTCAATGGTGAAACACCTCATCAATTCTTGTCTAGACCAAGATTTAAACCATTCATTGATGGATTAGGTAATTGGAAATGGTCTACTGACCAGACTCTATTGAATGTTTGGATCAAAGAAGAAAACATGAAAGTTCATGATCTCCATTGGAAGTGGAATGGTTTGTTTACTGCCAATACCAAAATTAAAGAGTGTAACTTTGTTCATTTCTTTTTAAAACAAAAATTGCCAAATTCAGGTGAGAATGTAAAACAATTGATGGGGCTGATATGAAGAAATTAATTTATCAAGTAGCTATCGGTCAACAAAGTAAACTATATGAACACTGTACTTCATCTGTTGAGGCATATGCTAAACGTATTGGTGCTGACTATAAATTACAAATTGGCCCTATTATTCGATTAGCACCAGATCCTTTTATGAATGAACGAGAGGGCAAGACTGGTGGCTGGAAAAGACTTGGCTATATGCCAATCTTTGAAAAAGAGAATGTCTTTAACTATTTCAAAGACTATGATGCCTGTTGTGTAATTGACGCAGACATTTATATTAGACCTGACGCACCTGATATTTTTGATGACTTAGCATTTGACAGAGCGGTTGCAAGTGTATATGAAGCTGACCTACCTATTAATGATGCTTATGCTAAAAAAATATCAGCTTATTCTCGTATGGTATCAGCGCTGCCGGTAGAATGGAATGATTATAGCAAAAGAACAGGTTTTGGTTTCTTTAACTCTGGTGTAATGTTATATAATAGTAAGTTAATGTTAGCAGCTCTGAATGGAATGTCTCCAAAAGAGTTTTTACAACAGCCTATGCTTATGGATCTAATTAATGGTAAGGGTCCTTTTAAATGGCAATCGGATCAAATTACACTTAACTATTGGTTTAAGAAAAAGAAGATACCAGTGCAACGTTTAAATTGGAAATGGAATGCATTATATACAGCAGTCCATGACGATAAAATTCCGGAAGCCTACTTTGTTCACTTCTTCTTAAAGGATCACCTGCCCGATGGCGGAGAGAACGTCAAGGAGCTTATGGAACATATATGATTATACCATTAATGAAACCTAATGAATGGGAATTCTTACAATCCTATTTACATAAAGACCAAATTATGTTAGAATATGGTTCAGGACGTAGTACATCAATTATATCTGGTTATGTACGGACTCTATATTCAATTGAGCATGATGCAAAATGGTATAATAAAGTAAGCAACGATATTAAACATCTACCGAACATTAAGTACTTTCATGTACCACCTAATGTTATTCCAAAAAAGGAAAAATTGAAACCTGCTAAATATGAATGGTTTGTTGACTATATCAATTGGCCAAAGACACAAGATACTATCTTCGACGTTGTTTTAATTGACGGAAGAGCAAGACAATGGGTTGCTGAGTCTATACTAGATAATATTAGAGATGATAGCTTTGTGTTTATCCATGATTATGGCAAGAACAAGAGACCAAGGTATGATAGAGTGCTTGAGTTTTATGATGTAGTTGCATCTGAACATACAATGGTTCTATTGAAGAAGAAAGAAGAAAATGTTTCTACCTAAAATTTTTATACACATTCCAAAGAATGCAGGTATGACTGTTCGTAATAGTGATTTATTACGTGAAAGGATTATTCCTGCAGGACCTAAGGCTCACAAGTCAAAAGAGTACACCATGGCTGTCAAAAAGCATATGGATATGATTGGTGACCATCACGGCTATGAGCATGCTCGATGGCAGGATTTATCGCCTAAACTAACCAATGCTTATGATGCATTCGCTATTGTACGTAACCCATGGGATCGTGTAGTATCACGTTACTTCTTTGCTAGAAAAACTACGTTTGTTGAAAAGAAAGCTGATGCTCCTATTGGTAAGTATAAGCTAGACTCATTTGAGCATTTCCTTGAAGAACGTGAGCAATGGGGTAATATGGAATATATGTGGCACCGCGCTATTCGTGGCTGGTATCTAGCATATGATTATGTCACGGACAAGAATGGTAATATTAAATGTGATATAATGAGATTCGAAAATTTAAACCAAGATCTTTGTATGTACTTTAAACTTCCATCTATGACACGTGCACGTAACGTAACAGGATTAAATAAAGGATCTTACAAGGATCTATATAACGAAAAGACTATTCAGATTGTAGCTGACTGGTATAAGAAAGATATTGAAACTTGGGGGTTTGATTTTGATACAGGTGCTACTAAAAACTATTGGTCAGAAAATGCGTGGAGAACAGCGATATGATGGGATCAACAGGAGTCAATACTGACTCGGATAAAATTTTACACTTAATTAAACCTGGTACCATTGGTGCAGAGATTGGAGTATGGAAAGGTAGTTCTTCTGAAAAGTTTTTGAAAAGGGGACTTAAAAAATTCTATATGGTAGACTCTTGGTCACTAGCAGGTTATGATCCAGCATTGCAAGTTAACGATCCAACAATTAGTCTAACATCTATATTGAATAACTATAGAAGAATGGTTGGTTCAAAACATCCTGCTGACTTTGAAAAATTTTATGATAAAATCTATGAGGGTGTAGTTAAGAAATTTTCTGGTTATAAAGAAGCAGAAATTGTAAGAATGGGCGCTAATGAATGGTTTGAACAATACAAGAAGACCGGTGAAAAACTTGATTGGATTTACATTGATGGTGATCACTCATATACTGGCGTAAAGAATGATTTGAACAATGCTATTGAAGTTGTGAAGTCAGGTGGTGTTATTATTGGTGATGATTATAAGTGGAAAAGCTTAACTGCTGATAAAGGCGGTGTGAAGAAAGCTGTAAATGAATTTGTATCACAGCGCAGCTTAAATTTAAGTGCCCATGGAAATGTTCAATGGAGTATCAAGCTTCCATGAGCGAAAGGAAATATAAGCCTAAAGCAACAAGAATAGAATATACTGCTGCACTAGAAAGGTTCTTTAAAACTAATACGAGTTTTGAAAGGAATAAACTATTAGAGATTAGTGGTAATACCGAAGTCATTCAAAAACATTTTAGTGATTGTACCTCAACTACGTTTCCTGAAATTGATTGTGAAGACTTACCATATGAAGACAACACATATGATTGTGTAGTTATGTTTCAAGTATTAGAGCATACTAAAAGACCTTGGCTTTGTGTTGAAGAAACTTATCGTGTTTTAAAACCCGGTGGCATTGCTATATTTTCTGCGCCATTTATTTATCAAGTACATGACTGGCCAGGTGATTATTTTAGATTTACTATTGACGGACTAATATCAATGGCAGAATCAGCTGGGTATAGTGAAACAGTATGGACCCATAAAGCTGGTAATGATTTAATGATTAAACATATGATAGATAATCCAGATGATAGACGTAGTCCAAAGTTTATTTCATTAGCTAAAAAATTTAAAAGAAAAAAAGATTTATACTATCTTATTTCAACTGTTATTATGAAAAAATGAAGGCAAACATTATCTACATAGAATCTCATGCTAAATCGCGTGAGGCTGCACAAAACTGTTTACAAAGCTGTGAGAAGTTTGGTATAATAGATGCAGAGCTTGTAAGTGGAATTACACCTGCAAGTTTGGGTGATGTAGAGGAAACATATCCTATCAAACCTGTACCAAATAGTAGAGCATACGCATATGAGACAGAACAGCAACCTATGTACCATACTAAGAAGTCATGCTTCTTTAATCATGTATTATTTTGGGAAAGAGTTGTAGCTGCGAATGAGACTATGATGTTTCTAGAACATGATGCAATTTGTATCAGAAAATATGACACCCCTGAATTTGATGAGGTTCTTGTATTAAATTTAGATGCAGCCTTTAGACACAATAAGAATCTGTGGAAGAAGCATGCTTATTCATACATATATAAAGATGAGCAGACAACAGTTAGACCTTTAGTATCCTCTTTGAAATATTGGAAAGACAATAAGTTTAAGGATGGTTATCTAATTCCAGGTACTGCAGCATACGCTATTACACCTAAGGGTGCTAGCAGACTTTTAGATTCAATATGGACAAACGGATGGGATCAAAGTGATTTCTTTATCAATACAAAGAATGTTAATATAGAATATGCAGATCCTCAGTACTTTGAATTTTCAGGTCCTAACATGAGCACAAGTAAGGGATTCAAATGAACGAGAAAACAGTTTTCAACGAAGTTTATAAAGATAAGTTTGGTAGAACTATCTGCGAAGTACATCGAGAGATGTATGACATAATGTACAATAACCTACGCTTAAATCCACACTACGAAGAGCTGACCACTAAACTTGACGAAGCATATCAAATGGCAAAGAAGATGGATGCGAAGTTAAGGCAGTATAAAAATAATTATGACACTGGCTGGTGGGAAAAAGAGCGTGAAGAAGTAATTAGACAGAAGTTATCAGACCGTAAGAACAGAATATGAATGATTTAGTATCAGCTATAGCATCTAATTTTAGAGATGTTGTCCCATTAGAAAAAAGAATTCAGCCAAGCTCAAGTTATTTACCAACTTTTATAATATCTATGCTGAATAATCACTCATCTATTGTAGCTACTCGGAGATGTATTAACTCTATTAAGCAGACAAAATCAAAATTAGATACTTATATTTTAGATGCAACAACGCCTGAAAATTTGGACGAATATTTAAAAAACGGCAAGATGTCTCTAAAAGATTGGACATATCCAAAATCACCAGGTGAAACAAAAATTGATTTAGAGACAGGAATGAAATTAACTGGATATAATGCGTCTGATTATAGAAAAGTTGTATCATGTTTTCATTCACATCTGCGATTGTGGATTATGTGCACAAAATTAAAACATAACATTGTAATTTTAGAGCATGATGCTATATTTACACGTAAATTTGATGTTGCGGATATACGTGAAAATTTTACCGGTGGCATCATTGGTTTAAATGACCCCAGAGGTGCTACAAGAAAATCCGGTGTTTACCATCAAGAAGTTGTAAAACAAAATAAAAAACCAGTAGTAGACGTGCCGTGGATAGATAATAAATCTATTCCACAAGGATTAGCAGGTAACTCAGCTTACATTATTACACCCAGAGCAGCTGAAGCCCTTATAGAAAAATGTAAAAAAACAGGCATGTGGCCTAATGATGCTATAATGTGTAAACAAATTTTCCCTTGGTTACAACAAGCATACCCTTATTATACAACTGTACAAGGAGTCAAATCGAGTACTACGTCATGAAAAATTATGTTATAACAATAGTGAATAATCCACGGTCTGTAAATGTAGCTGAAAGATGTGTAAAATCTGGTGCTAAATATGGTATGGATATCAAGTTCTTTGAAGCCATTACACCACATAATACAGATCTTAATAAAATGATGAAAAATGAAGGAATTGATTTTGATGGATTCAAAGAAAAATATTCTCGCTTATCTAATTGTGTTGCTGCTTTTCTCTCTCATTATAGCTTATGGAAGCGCGCCGTTGACACCAGTGATACAATAACTATATTTGAACATGACGCTGTGATAGTTGACCAAATACCTGATGTACCGTTTAATCAGTGTATTAGTTTTGGCAAGCCATCATACGGAAGATTTAATGTGCCCACGCAATTAGGAGTTGGGCCATTAATTTCTAAACCTTATTTTCCAGGTGCGCATGCATATCGCGTATCACCAAAAGGTGCTGAGCAGCTCATATATCAAGCAAAGAAAGCCGCTAAACCAACAGATGTATTTCTAAATATACATACATTTCCAGGTCTACAAGAATATTATCCCTGGCCTGTAGAAGCGCGTGATAACTTTACGACTATTCAAAAAACAGAAGGATGCTTAGCAAAGCATAGTTATAATGAAACCTACAAAATCGAAGAAGCATGATAAATTGTTTATGACTGGCTGTGACCAAAGCCAAGCTTGGATGTTACCATGGTTTATTGAAAACTATAGAAAACATAATGACACACCAATTTGTTTCTGTGACTTTGGTGTAGACCAGGCAACCATTGCTTGGATGCAGCACACTAAGTGCTTTGATCTTTTCTTGCAAATTAAAGACACTAAAGTTGGTGGCTGGTTCTTGAAACCATATGCATTGTATCATAGTCCATCACCAACAACCGTATGGATTGATACTGATTGTGAAGTTCTAGGTGATATTAGTGGTGTTTTTGACTACATCGAACCTGGTAAAATTGCTATGGCTATAGACAGACCATGGTCTAAGAGATCAGGTGAAGAATGGCACAACTCGGGTGTCACTGGTGTTAAGGGTAAACCTGAAATTCTACGTAAGTGGATGACTGAAGTACAAAACAATCCAAAGCGTGGAGATCAGGAAACCTTACACGCTATGTTACCAACGCCACTTGATAAGATGATAAACTTCACAGAGATTCCAAATAAGTATAACTGGTTAAGAGTGCAGTTAGAGAATGATAACGAGGATAGCAAAGATAAACTTGTTATGCATTGGACCGGTAAAAAGGGTAAGGATAGAATTAAGGATAAAATAGCAGGTAAATTATGACTAAAGTACTTCATTTGATTGGTAATGGTGATAACGCCACTATGTACAAACAAGGCTCAAAAGGAGTCAAGCTCACGTGTAATCTTCCACCATTTCCAGTACAAGATGCATATGCTACATGTATTGTAGACTTTAAAATGATGGCTGCTATCAATGAAGGTAGCGTAGAGGTACCAGGACCTTGGGTGGTAGGTTATAGGCCTAAGAAATGGTGTGAGATGAGACCTCAGTTCTATATGAAACATGCTCAAAAGATTAGACAGTTCTATCTCACTCTACCTAAATATGTACGCAATTATACAGACTTTAACTGTGGACACTTTGCAGCCCACTATGCAGCCACATCTTTTAAACCTGATGAAATGCACTTATATGGATTCGATAGTCTATTCGACATGAACTTACGTAGTTGTACTGACTTTTACCTCAACTCTGACAGAGGTGCTACAAATAATGTAAGACTCAATGATAATTGGAGACCTATCTGGAAAGGTATATTTGAAGAGTTTAGTCATCAGACAAAGTTTGTACTACATCACAAACATGATAAGATCAAGTTTGACATTCCAGAGAATGTAGAAATTTACACAAAAAAGTAGTGTACAATCACAAAATTACAGTGTAGAATGTTTTTATGATTGTTATTGATTATGAAACAAAATGCGCTAAGTATCGCCGTAAAGCTATTGATGAAGCAGTTTATTTTGCTTTTCAATCGTTAATGCCTCGTATTCGTAAACCAGTTTTTATAAATATTAGAACGATACGCAAGTTAGCGGAAAAGCAAGGAGTTTACGGCGACTGTATGGATGAAGGAGATCGTGAGTTTACGATCCGCATCGATGTATCACTTCCCCTAGAACAAATGATAGAAACCGTCTTACATGAGATGGTTCATGTATGGCAATACGTTTCAAGACGTATGGTGCAGAACTGGGTACACGAGGTGAAGTTTAACAAAGCTGTATATAGTAGTGATATGCCGTATGACGATAGACCTTGGGAAATCGAAGCGCATCGTATGGAGAAACAACTAAAGGAGTTGTGGGATGGCACTAAACGGTATTGAGAAGGCGTGTATGGAAATATGCGATGACTCTATCAATATGTACGTTCCATGGTACATAATGGCAGCATATGCCTATTATGTCGAGGATGATCCTATATTAGAAGATAGTTTATTTGATAAAATGTCTCATAGGATCTTAGAACACTGGGATGAAATAAATCACAGACACAAAGAATATCTGACAAAAGACATGCTATTAGCAGGAACTTACATAGGGGAATATCCTCCACAGATTAAAGGAGCTTTGCAAAGTGTCAGACTCAGCTATGCAGCAGACCCCGTTTGATAACATTGACTTAAAAGACTTAGATGGATGGATTCGTTATGACAGTAGTAGAATGTGCAAAGAGGATAATGGAGAAGGATTGGGAGGGGATTCAAGAGATAGATATCCGGACTCTTGGATACGCTTTGATAATGGTTGAGACAGTTACAAAGAATGACTAAATTTTATATTACAGGAACTCGTAGAGGACTAGGTAAAGCTTTAGAAGAAAAGTATGGTAATGTAGGGAATCTAGAGGGCTGTGATATTTTTATAAACTGTAAACATGATGGATTTGATCAAGTCAGACTCTTGTATAAAGCTGCATCTCAAGGTAAACGTATAATTAATATTGGATCTAATTCTAGTGATGGTTTTAAAACTAGGCCTCATATTTATGCAGTAGAAAAGGCTGCTTTAGATAAAGCAAATGAACAATTATATTATAGTGGAGTAGATACTACAAATATTAAGTTTGGTTGGTTTGATTCGCCGAGGGTTGAACAATACGAAGGACATAAAATGTCTATCGATTATTGTGTGTCTGTTATTGATTGGATAGTTAATCAACCACATAAAGTAAAAGATATTACAATTACTCCATAAAAAAAATTCTAAGTGATTGATTTCATTGAAAACAAAAGTGTGTACATTACCTTTTAAATAGTATAGTATATACATATAACATGATGGAGAACACTATGAAAAATCTTGGTATCAAACACATTGCCGCTTGTTCAGCTGGTCTAGTTTTTACAATCGAAACAATTGATGGTGAAATTGAACGTCGTGCAGATGATATTGCAGATGGTGTATATTGGATTGAGCGCTACGGTTTTTCTGATGCTGGTACTTATTTGTCGTCATCTATGGACTTTGCATCTGAATATGGCTTTACCAACGATGATGATGCTAAGAACATGTTTGAAAGCATTATGAATAACGTTGATACTCGTGCTTTGGAGGCAGTCTAATGACTGCCGAAGAACTAAGAAAGGTTTTATCTAAATTAGTTCGTGATCATGGTCTTGAATATTATGTCAAGCGTGAAGAAGGTAATCTAATGACAGTTCGTTTTCTAGTGGAGGAAAAAAATGCTACTGACAGCTGAGCAACAAGGTCAAATGGTTTTTCATATCCTACAACAAGGATATCACCGCCCTCTCGTAGAGGGCAAAGCAAATCGCGATAAGATCGAAGATGAAATCGTTCTTGGTTTGTATAACAAAGAGATTCCACCTCTAAATGATGAGGATGTAGATCTTATTTACTTACTAGTAAATGAGCTAGTAGAAGAATATGGTGAAACTGAAAAAAGGCACTAAGATGAAACAGATCCTATTAGCAACAGCGATTGTTGCAACTCCTGCTATGGCAGAAACAACAAAAGCAACTATTGAGGATGTATTTGCCACAGTAGTTGAACGCACTCCATATACTCGTCAAGTATGTCAGAATGTAGAGGTTCCAATCTATGGAACAGTGACACGTCAAGGTGGTGGCGCATCAGGTGGTGATGTATTAGCTGGCATGATTCTTGGTGGTTTACTTGGTAAAGGTGCAACAGGTAAAGATGACGGTGCTAAAGCAGGTGCAGTATTAGGTGGTATTATTGCTGCTGATAAAGCAAATAGACCACGCACAGAGACTGTAATTACAGGTTACAAAACTGAACGTCAATGTCAAAACGTTACGGAATATAAAGAAGTAAATAAAAAAGTATATGATTACTCTATCATCACTTGGACAGTTAACGGTAAAGAATACAGTGGCACATTTGTAAAGTGAAAATAGAACAAGATATCGCGATCTTTGAAAACTACTTTAATGATGAATATTGTGATAATGTTATAGATTGGTTTAATCTAAAATCAGTAGTTGCTGATCATGAAAAAACTGTAGATAGAGACGACTTTACTATATCTGAACCTCATATAATTTTTGGAAGTTTTAAGAGTGAATTTTATAATACTTTAGTAGATAAACTTAAACAAGCTTATTTGTCTTACAGAAAAAATTATGATTTTCTTTTGCCAGCTGAACTTATAATGAATAGTTTTAAAATACAAAAATCTATTGAAGGTGGCGGGTTTTGCACGTGGCATTGGGAACATGATCCGTATAGCAACCCTAATAGATTTCTAGTTTGGATGCTTTATCTGAATGATGTGGCTAACGGCGGTAAAACAGAATTTAGAAACGGTTTAAAGGTACAACCTAAAAAAGGAACTTTAGTTCTATGGCCAGCTTATTTTACTCATATGCATAGAGCTGCACCTGACTTAAAAGAAACTAAATATATAATGACTGGATGGTATGAATATAGGCCAACAGAATTAAAAGACAATTGACTCCTTAGCTCAGCTGGATAGAGCAAGTGCCTTCTAAGCACTAGGTCGTGGGTTCGAATCCTACAGGGGTCGCCAAATGAAAGGTTATGATTATGGCTTGGTTATTAGTGTTTATAACATATTGGGATGGTCAGATCATGACTGTTGGAAACGGTGTCTTCGAGACACATTTAGAATGCTTTGCTGCAAGAGAGCAGTTAAGTTCGGAGGTAGGAGGATTTAATGGTTATTTTCCTGCTAATATGCAAGCGATTTGTATGAAAATTGAAGTAAAGGAGTAAATCATGGAAATTATCGCAGCAATTATCATCTACACATTAGCAGAAGGTATCAAAGAAAATGATGCTCGCATGGATGATTTACAAGAGCAAATTGTAGATATTAATAATGACTTTTTAAAATTGAGTGGAGCTCATTCTGCATTAGCAGCTCGCCATCGTGTAGATCATGATACTCATCATGCTAAGATTGATTCTAATATGGAAAAGATCGATGAGAACAAGGCAAAGATCGATGGTGTCATGGATGCACTAGAAGTATTTTCTGAAAACGAGTAATGCAGTCATATGTTAATGACTAATTATACTGTATTGGGTCGTTTAGCAAATACTACCTACACCTTGCATAGAAAACGCATTAAAGGTGCAGAACAATTTGTTGAAAGTTTTCGACCGAATCAAATAAAATGTAAATCTTATTTAGTAAACGAAATTGCCAACACTAATACGTCGTTTGATAACGTATTAGTGGTTGGTAGTTGGAATGGTGTATTACTATATGAGCTAATGAAAGAAAATTGTGATGTTGGATGGTATGATTTTTTAGATGTAGATCCTTTAGTTCATTTTCATAGAGATCTTTACTTTAATATACATGATCTAAAGATGAATTATAATAGTATAACGATGGATGCAACAGGTTTTACTGATTACGACAAATACGATTTAGTTATTAATACTAGTTGCGAACATATGAAAACTATTCCAGCTGTCTATGGTCCATTATATGCATTGCAGTCAAATAATTACAAGTCTGTTAAAGAACATATTAATTGCATGACATCTTTAGATCAAATGATTGATGAATATAAGATCACAAATGTTTTGCATAAAGATAAAATGGATATGGGTAATTACGATAGATTTACATTAATAGGAAGTAACTACTAATTAACCATTATAGATTTTTTGTAAATGAGTTTCAAATTCCTCAACTTTAGCTAATCTATTAGGCCAAAGGATGTATTCTTTTTCTGGATTGCTTTTTAAGTTATTAAGCAATGGAGTTATTGCGTTATATAATTTATCGAGTTTTTCTTGAGTGGTTGTAGCTAGTTGTTCAGCATCACTAGCTGCCGCTACAGTTTTTTGTACGGCTTGTAGCTCGTCTTCATCTACGGCCGTGAAACCAAAATCAAATATATTTGACATTTTATTTTCCTATAATTAATAAACAGCTATTTGCTTTTTGTGTTTTACTTAGTCTGTTTAAATTAAAAATTTCTAATGAACTTC
>JGI10211J34971_10003412_pt1 | contig 12730 bp, 12 predicted proteins | sample Etolagsediment_FD_34971 | JGI IMG/M metagenome (IMG submission 34971) | reverse complement strand
GGCACAAAGACCCAAAGAGAAGATGAATATAAATTGAATACCGGAGTTTTCTCATTAATTTCAATGTGCCACGCATTAAAAAGACTATAATAAAGAATAATTCTATAATCTTGGTGCCTTGGTGCCTTTGTGGCAAGATACCTGAGTAATTACAAAAAAGTGGTTTTAAATTGAAATTGCCTGGTATATAGTTATAAAAATTGCCCAACCTGCTGATATTACTATTACAGTAAAGAATCCAGGCCCAGCCTCCGGCCTATAGGGCCTACGGCCCGGAGGGAGGACCTGGCTTTGATTTATCCCCAGATGGGATTTGTGATGCCTGTTATTTCAGTGTTTTTTGGAATAATGGAGTGATGGAGTAATGCTAAAAGCAAAACAGAAAAACATCATAATCTTCTGTTTTTATTCCAATACTCCAGTTCTCCAATACTCCCTTGTTTTATTTCAGGGCATAGCCAAAGAACTCTGACCTTGCTCAGAGGACGAGGTTTCTTTCTGTTACAATAAACAGGTTTATTAAATGTTTCAATCCAAATCTTTAACTAAAGGGGGTCTTCTTTGAGTGTATTAATGGTTATGGACGGACAAGGTGGTGGAATAGGAAGGGTTATAATAAAAAAATTACGGGACGCTTTTGGTGAAGAGGTAGAAATACTTGCCTTGGGGACAAATTCTGTTGCTACCTCCCAAATGATGAAAGCCGGTGCTAATCGAGGGGCGACTGGAGAAAATGCAATCATAACAATGGCACCCAAGGTTGATATCATAATTGGTCCATTAGCGATAATCATGGCTAATTCTATGATGGGTGAAGTAACATCAGGGATGTCCCAGGCTATTTCCTCGAGTAATGCTTTTAAAATATTAATCCCATTAACCCAGGAAAATGCTAAGATAGTAGGTGTATCTGATGAACCGCTTCCCCATCTTATCGATCAAGCCATTGAAATTATCAAAGGAGGAGAAAAAAATGTGTGAGGCATCAGCGTATGTTATTCAGGATGGAAAAGAGGCGCTTATTTTAGAAAATGTCGATGAGTTACATAAAGAAGGTAACACAATTACAATGACAAATCTTTTTGGAGATCAAAAGGTTCTTGAGGCTCAGATAAAAACGATTTCCTTTGTTGATAATAAAATAATCTTAGAAAAAGCCAAAGAATAGGGAGCGTCCGCTTATAGCATCTGGCTCCAAAGCTTCTATTCAGATTTATTCATGAAAAAGCATTACCTAGAGCATGGAGATGTCTTTTTTGCTTTATGCTCTTTTACGCATTTAATTTCTTACTGGTCTTCAATGCTCTATTGCGTTTCAATCATTTATTTTTCAAATTCTTTACTGACTCACCATTCAACTGATTGACCACTCAATGTATAGCCATTACTATCAATCTTTTTGGGAAGTGAGAGGTAAAAATTTCCTTCTCGTATTTTTCCTCTTTTAACACATCCCTCTCCATATATCTGACATTTGATAGATAATTCCTCCATAGCTTGGCTTATTTGATTGTGAGAAAGTATTCCACTTTCGATCAGTTTAGCTATAGCCTTAATCCTAAAGCGGTCCATGCCTGAGAATTGCCTGGAGAGTTGATCTTCATGTCCTCCTTCTTTAACAACGAGCCCCTTGTCAATTAAGTAAATTGGGTGCCGGCACGATATCCTCAACCACAGATCAAAGTCCTCAGCTGCTGGAAGGGTTTCATCAAAAAGGCCAACATCTTCAAAAAGAGATCTCTTTATAATCACGCTTGATGGGCTAACCAGGCATAACTTTAACGATTGCGAAAAAATATTTCCTGATGGTTTTTTATGTCTTTTCTTTGGATTGACGCGTCTACCATTTTTTATCCATATTTCTTCTGTTTGGCAGGCGAGAGTATGAGGATTTTGATCAACAAATTCTATCTGAACAGATAGCTTTTCCCTAAGCCAGTAATCATCAGAGTCTAAAAATGCAATCCAGGGCGCTACCGAACTCTTTATTCCTCTGTTTCTGGCTGCTGATACTCCCATGTTGCCCGACTGTTGTATATAGTGTATCCCAGACATATATTTGGACAGAGCTTCATGGGTGTTATCATTTGATCCGTCATCAACGACTATTATCTCGAAATCCTTAAATTCTTGGTCAAGGACAGATGACACTGCCCTCACCACCTTCTTAGACCTGTTAAATGTTGGAATTATTACACTAACCTTTGGCATTTTCTAAAACAATTCCCATATGAATGCAAACACTCCTGCTAAAAGGAGATTGACTTCAGCAATGGATTGCAGAAAATATCCGTCTCTCATCCATCCCTTATAATATGCCCCGAGATAAAAAAACGAAATAATGAAACACACACTATAGAAATAACCTAAATTTGAAACCATCCCTAGAGCCGTTGATAATAATATAAATATACCAAAAAGGCTGTTTAATAATAATAAGAGCTTGAGAGCCCTTTCTTCTCCAAGGGCAATTGGAAGGGTCTCTTTGCCACCTATTAAATCCCCCTGGATATTGAGGATGTCAAAGAGGCCAGATCGTATATAACACACAGATGAGACAAAAAAGAAAGAGACCAAAACACCGGGCCAAAAAGGTTTAGGCCATCCAATAATGGGCAGTAACGAGCTGATTGTACCCCACGCCAATGCCTCTGCTATGCTTTTTGATCCAGGAAGGTCCTTTATCTTTCCATAACGCCCCAGATATCCAAGTCTCCATGGTATTATCGGAATGCTATAGACCAAGCCAAGGATAGTTAAAGCAAGAAAAAGCAGAAATTGGGCTATTCCCAAAGAAAGTGAGAGAATTAGGCCTGCACATATTCCTATCAGAGAGGTAATTATAAGAAAAGTTTTGTGCTGTGTATAGAAACGTGCTGTACTAGGGTCATTATATGCACTGGCCTCTTTGTCAAGAAAACGGTTCAAGACATGCATGCTAAAAACATACAACAGGGCAAGAAATGGATGGATAAAATCAGCATTTCCTCTTGATAGAATAAGCCCGGCATAGGTAAGAAAAAATGCCCCTATTGCCTCAGGAAGAGTTATCTTCACTAAAAATTGAAAAACCTTTTTGAATATACTTCTCAGTGGATACTGCCTGGTTTTTCCCATTGTTTTCAATCTATCAGTCACACTTTTAATCATCCAATTTGGTGTTGAGGCACCAGCTGTAACCCCAGCTGTTTCTGTTGATGAAAACCAGGAGTTATTCAGCTCCATCTCGGTCTCAATGTGAAACGTAGGTTTACCTGTTGATTGTGATATCTGAGAGAGCCGTTTGGTATTACCACTGTTATATCCACCAACTATTACCATGCTATCAACCTCAGATGCCAATGATCTGACTTCTCTCTGCCTCTTATATGTTTCATCGCAGATAGTATCAGATATTATAGCATCTGGATAACGGCCCTTGATGGCATCTATTATTTTTCTGTAGGCATCTACATCTTGTGTTGTTTGAGATACCAGAATTATTTTTTTCTTGTCAGGAAGTTTTTTGACCTCTTCAACAGAACCTATAACGACACCCTGGCCTTTGCTATACCCCATCAAACCGATAACCTCCGGATGTTTGGCATCTCCAAATATGACAGGAGTATAGCCCTTATTGCTATATTTTCTTATTATTGCGTGTACCTTTGCCACCCGTGGACATGTTGCGTCAATTAACGTGAGATTTGAAGACCGTATTGTTTCCCTTTCGGTCGGTGTAATACCATGAGCCCTGATAATTATCCTTCCCTTGTCATGCATATTAATAGTGTCTTTGACATCCACCCCTTTCGATCGAAGGAGATCTAAGACCTGCTGATTATGGATTATAGGCCCATATGTGAAAAGCTCTCCGTCACCTTTGTTTGCTTCGGATAGAGCAATTTCCATTGCCCTTCTCACTCCCATGCAAAATCCAGCAGTTTTTGCTAATTTAACCTTCACCAGCCATCTCCTCCCTTATGTATCCGAAGTATTTGTCTACAATAGAGATGAATTTTTCTCTTCCATCTATCTCCGGAATAAACTCCCTTAATAACTTTCTGTTTGGAAGGCCTTTTGCGTATAAAAGCAATAAACCTTTTATAATGCGTGTTGCCCTATTTTCTCTAAAATATTTGATAAGAAGAGAATAATGATCCATGATTAACTGATGTCTTTCATCAAGATTTGGTTTTTCATAACTTCCCTTATTTTCCATATCTACAATCTGCTTGAAAATCCATGGATTCGTTAACGCTGCCCTACCAATCATAACACCATCACAGTTCGTTTCAGAGCGCATCTTTAAGGCCAAAGAAGGTGTTGTTATATCACCATTACCTATCACAGGTATCTTTACTGCCTTCTTTATCTTAGCAATTAAGGCCCANTCGGCATTTCCGAAATATCCTTGACTGGCAAAGCGNGGATGAATGGTAATCCCATCAGCTCCACTNTCTTCAATTATCCGCGCAATCTCAATGGCATTCGCCTCTTCTGGTGACCATCCAGCCCTAATCTTTACCGTCAATGGAAGNNNGCTNCTTTTTCTCACAGCATCGAGAATCTTTGCCACCCTTTTCGGATCGCGCATCAGAGCTGCTCCTGATCCTGTCTTAATAACTTTTTTTACTGGACACCCCATATTAATATCAACAATATCCAACCCTTTTTCACTGACTATCTGCGCCGATAGGGCCATTGTATCCGGCTCAGATCCAAATAGTTGTGCACCAAGAGGTCTTTCAGAAGGGTGACTTTCAAGATAGGCGTGGGTTTTTGCCTGCCCTCTGGAAAGACCAACAGCGCTGATCATCTCTGTAATAACAAGACCAGCTCCCATTTTTTTAATAATAAGGCGAAATGGGAGGTTTGTTTTTCCTGACATGGGGGCCATTATAAGCCAGTTTTTTATATGTAATGTGCCAATAATTAGCATGATTGTTACTCTTCAGGTTCAAAGTTCCAAGGTTCAAGCCTGCCCGCCGGACGTCAGGCTTGAATGGTGACCCCGACAAGCTCCTAAGAAACTAACCGCGGCAAAGGGCATGAGACAAAAAAAGACATCCCCATGCTCAATCACATAGTTTCGTTCATATATAACCCTGNAGCGAAGCGTCGGGGTCATTTTCTGAGTAGTTACACATAATTTTATTTTAAATGAATCGGTCTTTCATTACAATCTAATAAACGATCTTTCTTCTTCCTCTTGACTTCATAAGGGCTTTAAAATATTTCTATCTAAAAGGATCATAAAACTGGAGGAAATAGATGGAAAAAGATTTAAAGAGTAAAATAGAGATTGTTGAAGGGGATATTACAAAGATGAAGGTAGACGCCATTGTTAATGCTGCTAATACTTCGCTTTTAGGGGGTGGAGGTGTTGATGGGGCGATACACAGGGCAGCTGGTCCTGAACTCCTTGCTGAAACGAGAAGGATAGGTGGGTGCCCAACTGGTGATGCCCGCGTAACAAAGGGCTATCAATTGTCTGCCAAATGGATTATCCATACCGTTGGTCCCATCTGGTCCGGAGGATATGAGGACGAGGATGAGCTGCTGGGCAGCTGTTACATAAATTCCTTTAAAGCAGCATTAGAGATAAATGCAGTAACGCTCGCTTTTCCATCCATAAGTACCGGTGCCTACCGATTTCCACTGAAAAGAGCAGTAAATATTGCCTTAAGAGAAACTAAATTCTTCCTTCAACACAACCAATCCATTAAAAAAGTTATCTTTGTCTGTTTTGGTGGTGGCGTGTATAAAAAATATCTGGAAGTGTTTGAAGAGATCTTTTAGTAAAAACCCATCAAGCTTTATGGGATGTTATTTAATCAAAGAGTCGGAAAGGATGATAAACCAGTTAGAGCCAAACGTGACATTGATGACGCTGTTTTGGACCAATACTAAGAATCGGTAAAGGTTGTAGCTGCTGGTTGCGATGTTGGGATATAGTAATTTTCATACATTTGTGGAAGATACTATTAAGTCATTTAAACTTTATATTAAAGGTTTTTGAAAATGAGAGTAAATAAAAAGGAACATGACTACACCGAAAAGATAAAAGATGCTATCATAAAATTAGGTGCAAATTGTGTTGGTGTGGCAGATACTGAGCCTTTAAAAAGGCTTGAGCTAAACCCGCCAAACTTATTAGATTCCTTTCCGAGGGCTATTTCTATTGCTCTAAGGCTTCCAAGTGCTGCATTCGAACAGATAATTGATCAGCCTACACCTCTTTACTTTTCTATTTACCAGACTGCCAATAGGATTCTTGACGATATTGCCTTTCACGCTACTAATATCATTCAAAGAGATGGTTTTAAAAGTCTCCCTATTCCGGCATCTCAGGTTTTGGATAGACAACATTGGTATGGTGCCATTACACATAAGGCTGTAGGCCGGATGGCCGGGCTGGGATGGCAAGGAAAGAGCCTGCTTCTGGTGAACCCCGATTATGGTCCCCGCATCAGACTCGCCACCGTCCTTACTGATGCCCCTCTCAATATAGATACTCCTTTAAAAAATCTCTGTGGAGAATGTACCCTATGCAGGGATGCCTGCCCAGCAGGAGCGATTAAGGGTGTTGGCACAAAAGAGAATTACAAAAACAGGGATGAGGCGCTTTATTTTTCACGTTGTGTAGAAAAACTTGTTGGTGAATTTTCAACCCTTCCCAATGTGGGTGCCCCGATTTGCGGGGTTTGCATCAACGTCTGCCCTTTTGGGCGTTAACACCTATATTTTATTGCTATACTTCACCTTTTATATTAGAGATGCTTACCAATCATAACCCACTTTCAGGCAACAAAATAGTGACCACAAAATATAATAACATTTTAGATACGATTGGGAATACACCTATCGTCCCCATAAAGCACTGTAACAAAAACGATAGGGTCAAGGTCTTTGCAAAGCTTGAATGCTTCAATCCCGGGGGATCGATTAAAGATAGGGTAGCCCTCTCTATGATAGAAGAGGCAGAAAGAAATGCACAATTGCACAAGGGCAAAATAATCGTGGAGGCCACAAGCGGCAACACCGGAATAGGACTCGCCCTTGTTGCTGCCATTAAGGGTTACAGCCTTGTGCTCACCATGTCCGATTCAGTGAGTGAGGAAAGGACAAAAATACTGAGGGCATTGGGTGCGGATCTTCGGTTTACCCCATCCCGCCTTGGCACAGATGGTGCTATTGAGGAGGCATATAGTCTTTTCAGAAAAGAGCCAGACAAATACTGGCTGGCAGACCAATTTAATAATGAAAGCAACTGGAAATCCCATTACAATGGAACTGCTGCTGAAATTTGGGAGCAAACTGATAATAAAGTTACCATGGCAGTAGCCGCTATGGGCACTACAGGTACGGTAATGGGCCTTTCAAAGAGATTAAAGGAGTGCAACCCAAAAATCAAGATAGTTGGAGTCGAGCCCTATCTGGGCCATAATATCCAGGGAATGAAAAATATGAAGGAATCCTATCGGCCTGAAATATTTAATAAAGATTTTCTGGATCGCATTGTCCATATTGAAGATGAAGAGGCCCTTCAGATGACAAGGAGACTTGCCAAAGAAGAAGGCATCTTTGTTGGTATGAGTTCAGGGGCNGCCATGGCCGCTACTCTTAAGNTANTACAAGAGATAAAAGAGGGTGTCCTTGTGGTTATCTTTCCAGATGGGGGTGAACGATATCTGAGTACCANTCTATTTATGGACAAAAAAAAGACTGACATCACATTCTATAATACATTGAGCAGGCAAAAAGATGCCTTCATCCCCCTAAAAGAAAATGAGGTTTCTCTCTATTCATGCGGACCCACAGTATCCAAGTTAATAGATCTTGCTAATTGCAGGAGGTATATTGTCGCTGACCTTCTGAGACGTTATCTTGAGTTTAAGGGCTTTGCTGTAACACATATAATAAATATTACTGATCTGGATGATAGAACCATTCAGGGAGCAGAGGCTGCGGGTGAAGAAATAACTACGTTCACGCAGAGATATTACCAGGAATTCCTTAAAGATATGACTACCCTCAATATTAAACGGGCAACCAATTACCCCTTGGCCAGCGAACATGTGGAAGAAATGATAGGTGTTACTCAAAAACTCTTAGAAAAAGGTTGTGCCTATGAAAGATTACGCTCTGTCTACTTCGACATCTCCCGTTTTAAGGACTACGGTAAACTTTCAAGGGTCAATTTAAACAAAATCAGGATCGGCAAAACAGTTGCCCTTGACAGTTACGAAAAAGACAACCCAAGAGACTTTACCCTACTGAAAAGATCAACATTAAATGAACTTAAAAGAGGGATATTCTTTTCTACCAGGTGGGGAAACGTTCGACCCAGCTGGCACATAGAATGTGCTGCTATGGTTATGAAATATCTTGGCGAAACCTATGATATTCATACTGGTAGCACCGACATGATCTTTCCACATCACGAAAATGATATCGCTATATTAGAATCCCTTACTGGTAAGCCAGTAGTTAACCACTGGATCCATAATGAATTGTTGAGAGAAAAAACCATCACCCTTAGAGATGCACTTAATAAAGGCTATACTGGAAGGGAAATCAGATACTGGCTTATCAACATGCATTACAGAAAAGCTATTGATTTTTCATGGTCAAAGCTAGCTATAGCAAAGAATACCGTCTCCCGTTTAGATAGATTTGTGCATAAGCTCCGCTCCTGCCAAAAAGGACTGGTTAATAGCGAAATTGATCAATTGATCTATGATCTTAGGCATACGTTTACACAGGAAATGGATGATGACCTGAATATTGCACCTGCCCTGGCTGCGCTCTTTGAATTTATGCATCATATTAATCGTATAATGGATTCCAAAGGCTTAGACTCATCTGATCGAGATAAGATTGTCACTATTCTATCCAAGATTAACTCAGTGCTCATGGTTATGGATTTTGCAGAGCCAGAAGCTTCTAAACAAATAGAGAACTTAATAAAAGAAAGGACCGATGCTCGACAAAAAGAGGATTGGGCAAAGGCTGACAATATAAGAAATGGCCTCAAGGAATTGGGGGTTGAGATTATTGACACCAAAGATGGAACAAGGTGGAGAAAGATTACATGAATACTACGGATGAGAAAATGATATCTTTTGCCGGTGTCTTTTAGACAAAACCAACTTTATTTGGTTAAAATCCTAACACTGATTTTCCATTGTCGCCCCGCTGTCGAGCAGAGGCCTAAATATTCAAGATTAGCGAATAGGGTTCGTTTTTATTTTTAGGTCAGGTTCTCTATCAACCTCAAGAGCCCCAACTTTTAATCTTTTCTTGTTAATCCAAGCACATCCCTTGCTAGTAGTAATTACTGCGTCATCAACAGGACCACTCATGCCGAGCATATCAGTAAGATCACCTTCAACCCCATCCTAAAATTGTTGCTTTTCCGTTAAAAATACCTGTTAATGGAAAATCCGAAAATATTATTCAATAACTCCTTAAGGAGGAAATTTTCGGAGTTTAGCAGAGAAAAAGCACGAGAACTGTCTATCGAACTATTTGAAAAATAAGGATTAGACTATGCAAAATACTGAAAAGAAAAAGGGGGTAACCAGAAATATTTTTCTTACCGGTTTTACATCCTTTTTTACGGATGTTTCATCTGAAATGATTTATCCTCTGCTCCAGGCCTTTGTGAGCATGATTATTGCTTCCAAAAAAGCTCTTTTGGGCCCTATTCTGGGAATTATAGAAGGGGTAGCAGAATCAACAGCAAGTCTGCTCAAAGTTTTTTTTGGTTACTACTCTGATACAATTCAAAACAGGAAGCTCCCTGCAATTGCAGGTTATAGCACATCCGCTCTGGCAAAATTTCTACTTCTTCTCTCTTTTTTTGGATGGTATTTCGTTCTTCTCGCTCGTTTCTTTGATCGTATCGGAAAAGGCATTCGAACAGCCCCCCGGGACGCCCTGATTTCGGAATCTGCCCCAAAGAAAGCCCAGGGAAAGGCATTCGGTTTTCACAGAGGAATGGACTTTGCCGGTGCCACTCTGGGAACCCTTATCTGCTTCTTCCTTGTTCTACATTTTATGGATCCTATTACCAAGACTCTCAAAGATCTGAATTCCTTTTATGCCCTGTTCCTGATCTCGATTATTCCTGCTTTTATAGGTATAATCTTTCTATTTTTTATCAAAGAGAAGAAACTCCACACTGCCCAAACAGAAAAAACCAAAAACCCCAAACCAAACCTGAACATTCGGCAATATGATAAGAACCTTCAAATATTCTTTCTTGCCCAGCTTGTATTTACCCTTGGAAACTCTTCAAACCAATTCTTACTGCTTCGGAGCATGAATCTCGGGTATGCTCTTTCAACAGTAGTCCTCATGTATCTTACTTTCAATCTTTCCACCTCCCTCCTCTCCACTGTATTCGGTTCTCTTTCTGACAGAATTGGTCGAAAAAACTTGCTCATAGCGGGCTATGCACTCTATGCAGTTGTATACATCGCTTTCGGTTTTATAAACCATAAGATCAATTACCTTTTGTGGTTTTTTTGGCCTGTGTACGGAATCTATTATGCCATGACAGAAGGTATAGAAAAGGCCTTTGTCTCAGATATAGCTCCAAAAGATTCAAAGGCAACTGCTCTTGGGTTTTACCACACGATAGTAGGGGTCGGATTGCTCCCTGCCAGTATCATTGCTGGAATCCTCTTTTCCCTTTATCCAAGTGCCCCGTTCCTTTTTGGTGGAGCTTTGGCTTTTTTCACCGTAATTATTCTGGGTTTCTTTGTGAAAGAAAAAGGATCGGAAGGATTAACACAATCCTGAAAGCCCTGCAATCTCTTTCATCATGTTATCAAGAAATGGGCCTGCGGATGCTGAGGGATCTGAATAAATGGCCTTACCAAAATTGATACGAACCAAAGTCCGGATCCCTTTTCCCGAATAATTCATTCCCACAGGAATAAAAGGGATGGAAAAACGAGAAAGAATGAGCCTCACAACTCCTGCATGTGCAGGACCTATTTTATTTCTATAGTAGGTGCCTTCAGGAAACACTACAACTCCCTCACCCTTTATTAAAAATTTAATCATAGCTTTCAGAGATTGTCTACTCTCCAGAGGACGCTGCCGGTTTAATGGGATGCCACCAAGAGATCTTATAAACCAGTTGCTGAGAGGGTTCTTAAATAAATCATGTTTGGCTACATAATAAAGAGATCTTGGTGTTGCAAGGCTAAGCAGGGGAATGTCCACCCACCGCTGGTGTTTTGGTAAAAGAATGAAGGCGTTCTCTTGAGGTAGGTTTTCCATTCCTTCTGCTTCCAAGCGAAAGAATGGGGACAGCAAAACCCTACTCGCAGTTTTTGTGGCCTTCAAGATCCACTTCTTTCTTGCTCGCATAAGTGCTACCCTAAAAAGTATTCATAACAACAGAATGATTGAGACTCAAACGGAGTATTGGGACTGTTGATTCTTTTTCCCCGCTTGTACGGCCCTTCGAGCGACGGTTTGAGAATAACAGGCCAAGAAACATAGCAATGTCTACACTTTGGGTTCCTTCCACCAAGGGTAAAAATCCGGCATGTCAGTTGAGGCGCTCATTGTGAATGTTGGCGGGCGTTTATCTAAAAAACTTTGAATGCCCTCGTATGCATCTTTTTGTCGCCCTGCCCAACAGAAACAGCGCGAGTCTATAAGGTGGGCTGACTGGGGATCACCCTCTGCGAGCCCATGCCAGAGAAGCGCCTTACTAAGGGCAACAGACACTGCTGAAGTGCTTTCAGTTATTTCCTTGGCAATCGTCATCGCCTTGGGAAGTACCTCATCACGTGGCACCACGTAATTGAACAATCCTGAATTTACTTCCTCCTTAGCCCGGAACACTCGGCCAGTATATATAAGCTCGGTGGCCTTGGATATACCAACGATCCGCGGCAGAAACCATGAAGAGCATGCTTCTGGAACAACACCACGCCGAGTAAAAACAAAACCGATCTTGGCATTCTCAGCCACGATCCGTATATCCATTGGCAGAGTCATCGTAATACCCACACCCACTGCGTGTCCGTTAATTGCTGCAATCACTGGCTTGCGGCAGTTGAAGACAGCAAGTGAAATCTGACCACCTCCATCTCGATGCTCATTGATTTTAACTTCTCTCCCATCCTTTTTATGCTGATCAAATGTCGAGCCACCATGCGACAGGTCCGCTCCTGCGCAAAACGCCTCTCCTGCGCCCGTCACCACAACGACGCGAACCATGTCATCGCGATCGGCCTCTGCAAAGATCTTGATTAGCTCCTTTCGCATTGTGCCTGTTAAGGCATTCATCTTATTCGGTCGATGCAGCGTAACTGTTGCTACACCACTTTCAAGCTCATATCGAGTATGTATAAGATCCATTTAAATACCTCTCTTTGTTGGTTTGAATAAAACCTGTCTCCCTGGCCGCCAGATTTTTACAAACAAAAACACGACCTCCTTGGCTTTCGGACACTTCGAATTTCAGTTCTGCCCGTCAAAACAGCTGAAAATGGCAAAACGAAATGGGCATCCACCAAACATGTTCTGGTGTCTTAACAACTCTGATCAGTGGAGTGCAGTTTGTCAAGAATATTTTAAGCCCCCTTTTAACAATATGGTTCGAGATTAACCTTAGTAGTAAGTCTGCTTGACAATTTATAAACACTCATGCTAAAAAATTAGCATTATGTCCTAAGAGTTTGGCTTTGGGTTATCCCTGGCAAGTTGTTTAAAATCCTTT
>JGI10211J34971_10003411_pt1 | contig 12732 bp, 7 predicted proteins | sample Etolagsediment_FD_34971 | JGI IMG/M metagenome (IMG submission 34971) | reverse complement strand
AAACAAAAATATGATTAATTGATTTACAGAAACATAAACAAGAGGTTAAAATATTTTAACACAAATTATTTGGATTACAACATAGAAGTGTTGGAGTTATGGAGCATTGGTAAAAAACCCATTTTCTTATTTTGCAGCACCCCATGAATAATATAGATTTTTAATGATAAGAAAGTCAACTTTCTATCATGCATCTTAGGTCGAACTGACGATATTAATTCCGAATGGCTTTAAGAAGATTGTAAATAAACTGGAATGACAGATGATTTGATATCCTGCCTGGGTGAAAATCGATTTTGACCAATCATGGAAAAAAAACAAAAAAGGCTGCCTGAATCAGGCAGCCCACAAGTCAAATGTATGAAAAACTATTACTTAATCACTACCCGTGAGGTGAGTGTTTCATTTTTGGTTTGAACCCTGATGAAATAAATTCCTGCCGGCAAATCAGCAACATTTATGGAATTTGAAATCCCATTAAGTTTTGATTCCATGAGCAAACTTCCATTAATGTCTGTAATCCTGTAATTTTCGATTGCGTTTTCGGAAACAAGATGAATTACTTCAGTGGCAGGATTCGGATAAATTGCAAGTAAAGATTGTGTATGCTCTTTCAATCCGGTTGTATTGGTAATATCATCAGCTCCTCTTGGATTGAGCCTGTAAATACCAAATGAAAAATCAACCACGCCAACAATTCTGTAAACTTCACCAACGGTCAACACAGTATTTGCCAACTGATAATCCACATTATCACCAATTCTAAATTGCGTTGTGCCATCATCATCAGAACACAGGTAATAAAACTCATCTGCATTGTATTCGGTAACCAGGGCATTGTGAATTACCACAAGCTGGCCCTCCCATTTTTCGGCACTTTCACTACCGGCAGGCAGGGTGTTGTTGATGTCAGCGCCCATAATAGAGGCAGGTTCGTAAGGCGTATTTCCCGTACTTACAGTTTGAATCAGAATAGGTGAAGCCAGTTCATTCAGGTCAAAATACACATCTCTTTTTGCTGTGAAAATAACTTCGTCGCCCACTGCAACTTCTTCCTGGAAGCTATAGCTGAAAATCATTACGCCATTATATGCGCCGGCAGCATCGTGAACCCAAACGTTGTTATAGGCATCGTGTGCTGAAATTATTCCATGAAAGGTAGCCGAAATGTCAACATCCATCACCCCATCCGGGTTGGCTGCATTGGTATGCGCAATGGAGGCCATGCCTGTATAAAGGCTAACTGGTGTTTCCATGCCGTTTTGCGACAACTCATCAACCATTAAATCAAAAGTCATGTTTTCGGAAGCACCGCTAAGGTGAACCAGTGTTGCATCGTTGGCGTCGATTTCAGCACCCGAAAAGGTAATATTGGCTGTTCCGCCAAGCATAAAATCAGCAGCATCAACAGTTTCAACATTGCCGTTGTAACGCACATCAAGGGATGTTTCATCAATCCAATAGGCATTGTCCATGGCAAGCGTAGCCCAATTTTCATATCCTCCATTTACAACAAGGTTTGTCCCACCACTTTCAACAAAGCTGGCGTTGTCCACATAGGCAATTGCTTCGTCAATAAAGCCATCGGTATCATAGAATTTAATCCACACATAACCGAATGCAGCGCCATCGGGAACTACTGCGCTCCAGGTAATGGTCTGCCAATCGGGATTGTCTTCGGTGTAAAGAGGGGCTTCTCCATAAATGTCATTTCCATCGGCATCATAAAAATCCGCATAAATTTTTAATCTTCCTCTTGAGTCATTATCCAGAACATCCAGGGAGAAGGTGTAATCAGCACCCATATTCACAGCGAAATTGTCGCTGATGAAGTACGGAACATTTGCTGTGTGCAGCGTCAACTGGCATGATTGAACACCCTCTGTATAGAATTCGGTGTTGGGAGCAAGGCTGATATCGCCTGGGCTTGGTGTGTCGATGAACCAGTTTGTTGGTACCTGAGCCGCTACATTTATGGCCAATACCATGCATAATCCAAAAAGTAAATGTTTTACATTCATAATTTCTCACGGTTTAAGTTAAACATATTTATCTGTACATATCAATTGCTATTGCGTAAGGATTGCAATCGGTGATGAAATCCTCTTTTCCGCTACCATCCAGGTTTGCCCGAACGATTTTCATATTGGTTTTATCACTCCAGTAAATTTTACCTGCATCAAGGTCAACATCCATCCCCCAGCAGAAAATATCGGTCATTTCAGCAGCGATCACTATTTCATCCGAGCCATCGAGGTTTGCCACACATATCCCTTTGTCGAAGTCGGCATAATACATTTTGTTGTTTTCCACATCAAGTGCCATGGCACCGCCATTGGTCCCCGGAACTAATTCAGTGAAGGTGTTTCCATTAAAATCAACGCTGTACATTCCACCGGTAAATTCATATTTGTCGTTTGTAAAAATGAATTTCTCACCGATATAGTCCCAGACAAGGTCAATGACCATTTCCGGAGGAGTTGCAAGCGAGAGAGGGATGAATGTTTCAGCCTCACTACCATCGAAGTTACAACGACCAATGGCTTCCTGGGTTCCCCAGTACAATTTATCCTCAACAATTTCTAATCCGAAGGGGTCGATGAGAACGGGATTGTTATAGTCAATCACGATTTGAAGGTCGAACCCTTCAAGGTCGTAGCTGTAAATTACACCGGCACGATAGTCAGAAACAATTACCCGTGCATTGGCGGTGTCGATTGCCATGCCGTAGGGTTTATCCAATCCGGTATGTCCAAAATCCTGAACCACGGGTGCATTGTCATCCAGTAGGGCATAACGCACACTATGTGTGGTACGATCGGTAAAATAGAGGGTTTTGGTTTTGCCTGCTGTCGGATCTTTCACCTGCAAAGCAACTGTTTTTATCAACTTATTATAATACACCTCGTTTGTGGCCCCAACAGTTAACGACACATTATAAGAGCCGGGTTGAGAAAAAGTAACTTCGGGCTCCATTTCTGTTGAAGTAGTTCCATTTCCAAAATCCCACAAGTAGGAGGTGGCAAGGATGGACTTGTTCGTAAATTTCACTGTTGAAGGAGCCGTTAAATTATTGGTGGCTTCATACTGGAAATCAGCAATGGTGCTTGCCTGCGGCACAGGATTATCATCCTTACAGGCAATCAGGAGGGTCATGACGAATGTCAGTAAAATAAGATTTTGAAATATGTTATTACGTTTCATTGTTTTAAATTTATCGATTCGTATTAATATCCGGGATTTTGATTTTCAGGGCCTATGGCCGTGTTGGTATTGATTTCGGAATAGGGAATTGGGAAAAGCAATTGATCGGAACTTGTTACAGTTGGTAAAGTTTGGACAGCAAGATTATTTCTGATCAAATCGAACCAGCGCTGCCCCTCGAAAGTAAATTCCAATCTGCGTTGTAACAACAACTCCTGCAATAAAGCATTATAATCCTGAAAACTCAGATCTTCCAGTCCGGCTCTTTGACGTACCGCGTTAATGTCGGCATTGATCAGACCGAAATCAGCCTGCTGTTGAATGCGAGCTTCGGCGCGAAGCAAATACATTTCCGACAATCGAATTACATAAACCCTGTCGGCACCACTGGAAATCTGGTAGTATTTTTTACAATAGGGTTTATCATCAAATCCATCAAATGAGGCATTTAAACGTAAATCTTCGGTAGAAAAGCTATTGATTAAATCTTCGGTGGGTGAAACTTCATAGCGCCCCCCAAGCGAAGTAGGAAGCACATATTCCGCAATACGGTTCTTGTCCTGATCATTAAACTGGACTTCAAAAACCGATTCACTGTTATTGTCGTTGTTGAATAGTGTGCTGTAATCAGATACAAGGCTGAGTCCATAATTTTCGATGACATGGGTGGCAAAAGTCTCAGCATCGGCCCACCTTGATTCATAGAGAGCAATTTTTGCCAGCAGGGCTTCTGCAGCAGCAGCAGAGGCACGTCCGGTGGTGTTCGTGGTGATATTGATTTTCGCGGTATTCAGATCACCGACAATTTGAGATAATACTTCAGCTTTGGCAGTTCGGGGAAGGTTGAGATCATCGGTCGAAAGTGTCGGGCTTACCCTCAAAGGCACATCACCAAAATAGCTTACCAGGTTATAATAAGCCAGGCTTCTGATGAAATATAGTTGTCCGCTTACATCATTTTTATTCTCCTCGCTGAGCCCTTCAATATTTGGCAAATAATACAACACATTGTTTACCCGGTTGATGGCAATATAACAAGCATTCCAGATGGCCTCCGAAATAGTGTTGTTCGAAAGCAGATTATTAAGGCTGATATCGTTGAACTCCAGGATTGTTCCGGTTGCTGTGGCATTGTCCGAAGAAAGTTCAGCTGACAGCATCGTATGCCGCCCGTAAAATCCTGCCAGTTGTAAGGCATCATAGCACCCGGTAAGTGCCTGGTTCAGGTCTGACGGTGTACGAATGGCCTTATCGGCAGCGATGGATTGTGTAGGGTCAATGTCAAGTTTGGCACAAGAAAACAGTACGGTTACCAAAATGGATAGAATTATATATTTTTTCATGGTCATAGCTTTTAAAATTGAACATTAATTCCCGCAGAAACAACACGGGCAGAGGGATAGGTGAAGAAGTCCGTGCCATAGCGTAAATCATCATCACCTGCATAATTTACTTCAGGGTCCATTCCTGAGTAGTTTGTAAAGGTAAACAGGTTTTGTGCGACAACATACAATTCCAGCCTGCTCAATTTCAGCTTGTCAAGTATTTCTTTGTTGAAATTGTATGCCAGCCTTACCGTTTTAAAACGCAGATAGGAGCCATCCTCGATAAACCGCGATGATGCCCTGTCGTTATTATTCAGGTCAGCATTGGTAGCCCTTGGTACTTGTGTTATATCACCGGCCTGACGCCAGCGGTCAAGAATTACACTCAACTGATTATCCTGTCCTTTCATCGATTCTATATACCTGCGGGTTCCATTAAAAATGTCGTTGCCATAGCTGTATTGCAGCGTTACAGACAATGAAAATCCTTTGTAGGAAAAATTGTTGGTGAAGGCCCCGATAAAATCCGGGTTGGGGTCCCCGATCATGGTCCTGTCGTTTTCTGTTATTTCTCCATCACCATCCACATCCTTAAAAACCAGGTCGCCGGTTGATGGATCAACACCCAAAGATTCATAATTATAAAATATTGCAATGGGATAGCCTACCCTTACACTGTTTTCACCGCGGCCAATCTGGTCGATGGGCTGATCGTTATAAAGCTTGGTTACTTCGTTGCGGTTGAGGCTGAAATTTGTGTTTAAATCCCATGTAAAATCAGATTGGATTACTTTGCCGGCAATTAAAAATTCGATGCCGTTATTTTTCATTTCCCCGATGTTTGAAATATAGGAACCAAATCCTGAGGAAGGCGGAACCGGCCGGTAGAGCAATAAGTCTTTGGTTTGTTTATTATAGTAATCAAAATTCAGGGTGAGTCTGGAGTCGAACATGGCAAGGTCGAAACCAATATCAAACTGAGCGGTTGATTCCCATTTAAGGTCAGGATTGGGCAGTTGCGAAGGATAAATTCCCGGATTGAGCTGATAATTGGCACCGGAGGAATACAGATTCATATAGGCAAAATCAGGGATTCCATCGTTACCAGTAAGGCCGTAACTTGCACGAATTTTCAGGTCGTTGATGGCCTTTACTCCAAAGAAGTTTTCTTCGGAAATCCGCCAGGCTGCCGATGCGGCAGGAAAGAAACCAAATCTGTTGTTTTCGCCAAATTTGGAAGAACCGTCATAACGGCCACTAAGGGTGAAAAGATATTTATAGCTCAAATCATATTTTACTTCGCCAAAAAAGGAATTCAGACCACGATCGAGGGCAGAGGCGCTTCCTTCGGTAATTGAAGCAGCAGAAGCGATATACTCAAAGTTTTCGTTTGGAAAATCCTGCCCGCGAAGATACGTGGACCTTCGCTGATAAGACTCGAAGCTATAGCCCAACAATGCGTTGATGCGATGCTTGTCGTTGATCTCGGTGTTATATTTTAAAATATTGTTACTAACAAGATTAATTACATTGGCTGTAGATTCAATGCCCAACCCGTTGTATTTTCCACCCTGGCGTGTTGTTGGGGGGTCGTAGGTATGTTCGCGCAAATTGTAATAGTCAGCACCCAATTTGGTTTGAAAGGTAAACCCATCCAGAATTTTGATATCAGCATAAATGTTGGAAATGTTCCTGAAGGCATAGCTCTTATTGGTATGCAGATTCCCGATGGAAACAGGATTCGCATAAGGGCCATCATCGTTGTAGGTGCCATCATCGTTATATACCGGATAAATGGCCGGCATAGCAATGGCATTTGCCAGCGGGGCATTCAGCGACTGGTCACCTTCTTTACGATCGTTTACGGAATAGCTGAGGCCAATATTCGTCCCGACATTAATACGATCGTTTACTTTAAAATCGAGATTGGCGCGCCCGTTCAACCTGTCATAACCTGTTCCGATCAGGGTTCCATCCTGAGTAAAGTAGTTTCCTGACAGATAGAATTTGGTGGCTTTGGAGCCTCCACTGGCCGACAACTCATAATTGGCAATGGGGGCGGTGCTCAGCACTTCATTCTGCCAGTCGGTGTCGATGGTGTTGTTGTCAATTTCTTCTTGCGAATACACAGGCAGTCCGCCGGATGCAATGCTTGCTTCATTTTTATATTCCATAAATTCGCGGGCATTGAGCATATCGAGGGTTTTGGCCGCTTGCTGCACACCATAGTAAGCACTAAAGTTGATGCTGGTTTTTTCGGCGGCTCCTTTTTTAGTGGTAATCAGAATTACACCATTGGAAGCCCGGCTTCCATAAATCGTAGTGGCAGAAGCATCTTTGAGCACACTGATCGATTCGATGTCGTTGGGGTTCAGGTCTGAGATGGCATTGATTGTTTGTCCGGAGAATCCGATCTGACCGTAATCTCCGGTAATAACCGGAATACCATCCACCACATACAGTGGGTTACTACCCGCATTGATTGAGCTTATTCCCCGCACCCTGACGGATATTCCGCCACCGGGCGTGCCTGAATTGCTTACTACCTGCACGCCAGTTGATTTTCCCTGAATGGCCTGATCGATGTTTGACGAAGGATATTTGGTGATTTCTTCTGCCTTGATGGTACTTATGGAACTGGTAAGCAACTTCTTGCTTGATGATCCGTAGCCCACAACCACCATTTCTTCGAGTTGTGTTGCTATTGGGCGTAAGGCTACATCAATAATGGATTTATCGGCGAGGATTTCTACTTTTTGATAACCGATGTACGAAAACACCAAAACCGATAATTCATCAGGAACTTCAATGCTGTAATTTCCATCAATATCAGATACAGTTCCGGTTAAAGTACCTTTTACAACGATGCTCACGCCGGGCAAAGTGGAACCATTACTCGCATCCGTAACAGTTCCTGTGATCTTTTTTCCTTCCTGAGGAACGACTTCAGGTTTGCTCTCTGTATTGGTTTCTTTGGGTGTGAGAACGATTTTCTCGTCGATGAATTCATATGCAATATTTTTCTCCTTGAGTAAATTATTCAGCACTTCAGTGAGGCTGGCGTTGGTATAACTCACCGAAACTTTCTGTGAAACATCTATCCTGGAAGCGTTGTATGCAAAAGTGTAATCGCATTGGCTTTCAATTTTTTGCAATACTTCCTTTAGGGAGGTGTTTTCCAAAATCAGGTTAATGGGCGTGGTTTGCCCAACGCCTGCATTTACCGGGAAGGGTATGAAAAAAATTACCATCAGCAACGCGAAACCGACCCTGCTGCATAAATGTGGCAAATACCCCAAAATACTTTGTTTTAATTGTAAGGTTTTTATCATATCATATCATTTATGAGTTATTCGGAGAAAGTTAATGTGAGGTGATTTTTGTCAAAAGTGTATTGGAGCGGACTCACCTTTTGCATTAAAAGCAATACCTCACTCAGCGTATTATTATCGATGGTAAAAGTGTACAGATCCGTAATATTCCGATGGTTCGAAATTTCAATATCTACTCCGTACCAGCGTTCAAGTTTTTTACAAACCGCATAAATATCTTCCTGATCAATAAGCATTTTTCCGTCGATCCACTCCATAAGTCTGGCGGCATCCACCTTGCTTACACTTCCTGATTTACTGATGTTGTTGTAGGTATGCTGCTCGCCTGGCAATAAGTCAACGGATTTATTTTTATCAGAGCATGTTATCTGCACCTTACCTGTCAAAAGAATGGTTTGAATGACGGGATCGCCCGGGTAGGATGAGACTGAAAATTGAGTTCCCAAAACGGAAACACGAATATCGGATGTTGTTACATAAAATGGGACGGCATTTAAGTGGGTTACATCAAAATATGCCTGGCCAATAAGCTTTACCTCCCTGCTTTTATCATTAAATGCTTCGGGGTATTCAATCTGGCTTGAACCGGCCAGAACAATTTTTGATCCGTCGGGCAATGTTATTGTTGTTCGCTGGCCTGCCGGACTTTGCATGCTGACCAGAGTGTCGGAATGTTTATTGAAAATATCATCTGAAAAGATCACACCTCCAATGATCAATCCGATAAGCAAAACTGCTGCAACACGAATCAGAGGCATCAAACGGTGTATTCGTGGTTGACGGGTTGTTTTTAAATAAATGTTGTTCAATATTTTTGCACTGGTATCATCCTGCATTGTAAGGGTAAGCTGCTTGTTCCAAAGCGCCTTCATCATCTGCTCCGATTCGGGCATCGAATACACCTGATCTTTTTCTTTTTTTGTTGCCCGCCCACTTAAAAATCGGGCAAACAAACTTTTTCTCTGCTCTTTTTGCATTGCAGTTTCGTGTTGTTAGTGGTTATACAATTGTGATGAAATTATCCCTTAATGGTGCCAGGGATTTTTTTATTCGAAAGGAAAGCTGTGAATGTGAGCCAGCAGTATTAAAACAATATAATAATCCTTCAGGACAATGCGCAATTCTTTTAGTGCAAGGCTGATGTGCACTTCGATGGTTTTGGTGGAGATATTCAATTTTTCGCTGATTTCTTTATGCGATAAACCTTGCATTCTGCTAAGTTCTAAAACAATTCTTCTCTTTTCGGGCATTGCCCTGATGGCCTTGTCAACAATTTCCGACAGTTCGTTAAGCATTACGGTTTGCTCGGTATTGTCGGTGTTTTCTTTAAGGTAATTTTTAAGATGTTCCAGGTATGCCCACTCATGCACCTTTTTTTTGTGGCGGTTAAAAATTAAATTTCTGGTAATGGTAAAAAGATAGGCATTGAAGTTTGCAGCAGGATCAACAGCCTTTCGCGATTCCCACAGTTTAACAAAAACTTCCTGACATATTTCTTCCGCATCCCCACGGTTGTGGAGGAAATGTTGCGCAAATTGAAAAATCCTGTCAGAATAATCGTGAAAAATCTGCCCGAAAGCTCTTTCGCTCCCATCCTTAAAGGCCTGGATGGTTAGTGGTGAAACCGGTGCGTTTTTGTTTGCCTCCAATTATTGCTTTTACTTTGATCAAAGCAAAAGTATTGTTTTTTAATTTTGAGAAAACCTTAATGCTTCACAATTACTTTTTCCCGAAAAGCGAGTTTGGCATTGTTTCGGGCCTCAATTAAATATATCCCGGCCGGCAGATGCAGAAGTTTGATTTGATGACTGTATTTATAGGCGGTTTCATTAAAAACCAACTGGCCGGATGATGAATAAAGTGAAACAGAAACCTTTTGCTCCGGGCTGTCCACACAAATATTTTCAGCTGCAGGATTGGGAAAAATCTTTACAGGCATTGCCTTTCCATGTAGTTTTTTCTGGATGGAGTAGGCGCTGATCTTGCTGCCTGTTTGCATTTTTATGGGGCTGTTGATCACGCGGATTTTCATGCTTTCAAATCCGGCAATCATTTTTGGGGTGTTGTACTGAGCTGAGTAAGTTTTGGTGGCAAACCCGCCTTTTGTGTTTTTCAATTCGATGATCATAGCAGGGGCATCGCCAAAAGAAGTAACAAAGGTGTTTTGTTCTGCCGGTGCATATTTCATAAAGTTTTTTCGGGTAAGCCAGATGCCGAATCGGGCCTTATTCTGCAGCATAGCATAAGGTATGCCGGCAGCCGGGTTCATGTACATATCCGAATTTTTAAAACTATTGGGGATGATGACCGTGGTTTTAAGCAAACCCAATCCATTCTTAAAAACCAGGGAACCGGTTCCGGCAGCATTGTAAAGCAAGTAATTCTCGATAACGGTTTTTCCTGCAAAGCGACTGTTGTCCCCAACAAAGGCTATCACTTTTCCATCATGAGTTATACGGTCGGCAAGCAAGGCTCCATTTTTGCCTTGCTCCAGAAAGTGCTCTAAAATGTAAAACTCATTGTTTACAAAAAGGAACTTTGCAGCTCCAATAATGGCCATTTCAAAATCGGGGTCTTCACTCATCGAAGCCACCCCGCTGAATACCTGAACATTCTGCGCACCTATTGTGATCAACTTTGTTTTGAAGGTCTCGGCCACCGCGTGATCCGATCCGGTAATAATCAGCACCGGATCGGCGGGGTTGCCGCAAAGCGAAACAAAATTTTCAAGCATTTCCTGGTTGTCTGCCAGTGCATCGCCACCACTGGCCAGGATGATATAATTGCCGTTTTCCTCTTCAACCAGGGGTTCAAAATCATCAGTTAGCCCGCTAATTTCACCGGTGTTGAAATTAATGGTGCAAGCATGCAAAAGCTGACATATCTCCAGTGAATCCACAATGAGCATTTCCCCATCCAAATGATAAGGGTCTGATGAAATTGGATTGTAGAAATTAGCCGCTCCGGTTCCGAAAACGGTGCCGATCCTATCCTGTGAAATTGTCATGGCTGTAGTTTCATCAATGCCAATACCCTGAATCAATTCATCATGATTTAATTTCCAGTGAGCCAAAAACCCAAGCATTCGGCCACCGCGTCCCCGGTCGGTAAAATGTGAATCAAAAACATAACCCGGGAAGAAATGGAAAAAATCATTCTCCAGGGCAATATATTGGTTGTTGGGATCTTCGATACATTCGTCGGGATAAACGCTTCCCCGCTCGGCGGTAAAAATTACCTCCGACAGCACTGCCAGGCCGGCTGAAGTTCCACAAATCACACCACCTTCAGCCCATTTGTCCTCAATGGCTTGTTGTGTTAGGGTGTTTTTATAGGTAGCATAATAGTTCCATTGATCGCCGCCCTTTAAAAAAATAACATCATAGTTCATCAGGCTATCGTAGGTGCTTTGACTATTGGCAAGGTTTGAAGAGTTTATCTTAAAATCCTTAGCTGTTGCAGCGCCACATTTATCCACAAAATAATTACGCATCCAATTGCTTTCGTTGGAATAGGAAATGATGGCCACCTTTTTATTGGTCGACTGATCCACAGCCCAACTGTAAGGCCCGGTGCTCCAGCCGTCCTGATCGTCCGACTCGCTGCCTCCGCCAATAATCAGAAGGCTGCCTTGCGAAAACACTAAAATGGGAAATAAAATCAGTATGTATAAAAGTGTTTTTTTCATCTTTGCTTTATTTCGGGAAATAGGTTGACTTAATGATTTGATGATTTTCGGTGATGATTTCTCCTTTCGCAATCATAGTGAAAATTTCCAGGTTTTCATCCAATATGAGCAGGTCAGCATCAAAACCGGTTTGAATATGCCCTTTAGTGCTGAGTTTTAATGCTGCGGCCACATTGGTGCTTATGATCCTGGCAGCATCAGAAACACTCATTTTTTCCTCATTGATCATATCCCTGAACTCATAAAGCAGGCTAATGGGTTTTCCGGTTTCGAGTTTCAACAGATTGCCACTTTCGTCAAAACCGGGCAGCGAACCCCCGGCATCCGAGCTCATGGTAATATTTTTTATAGGTACTCCGGCAGCAATCAGTTCTGCAACAGAATGGGAAGGCTTTATCTCATATTCCGGAAAATAGGGATAAGAGCTTGAAGTAATATCCACAATGCCGGTTTTGCCATAGGTCTTCGCATCTTCAAAAATATAGTCGTTTCGGTTCACATGGGTCGGCATGAACTGCGTAAAACTCAACTCCGTACTTTTCACCACATCGTACAGGGGTTGAAAGGGGTTTTGGGCATCGCCCATGTGGATGTTTACTATGCCGGCTTTTCCGCCCAGCATGCCACCCACTCTTGCAGCAGCAGCAATTTTTGCAATTTCCGAAATGGTGGGCGCTGAACTGCGGTGATCCGAAAGGGCTATTTCTCCGGCACCGATTACCTCTTCAATCATCGCGATATCCTCGGCAATACTGCCCAAAATTGTGGGCGTTGGAATTTGGTATGCTCCGGTGTACATGTAAGCTGTGATGCCCTCCTTATTTAATGCCTTCACTTTCATCAACACGGCCCTGGGATCACGGGTTATGCCATCTGTTCCAAGGCAGCCCACAGCGGTTGTAACTCCAGCCTCAAAAAACTGGTTGATGTGCATTTCGGGGGTACGGGTTGCAGGGCCGCCTTCGCCTCCTGCACCTGCCACATGACAATGACTGTCGATAAAACCGGGAATCATTGTTCCTCCATTGGCATTAATCACTTTGGTAATGTAAGGAGCCTTTTCAGAAATCGACTCAGCGATAAACAGGATTTTATCGCCTGCAATCAGCATGTCGTTTTTTCCCAGAGGGTCAGGCGAAAAGATTTGTGCGTTTTTAATAAGGAGCATAGTTATATTTCTATA